>Ga0208246_1000486_pt1 | contig 31982 bp, 29 predicted proteins | sample RifOxyD2_FD_184039 | JGI IMG/M metagenome (GOLD analysis project Ga0208246, IMG submission 184039) | Soil microbial communities from Rifle, Colorado - Rifle Oxygen_injection D2 (SPAdes) | ecosystem: Environmental > Terrestrial > Deep subsurface > Rock core/Sediment | place: Rifle, Colorado... | reverse complement strand
CCAGTGGCAATGCGCATTAAAGTGGCATTTTTTTCACCCTGCGCGCCGGTGCAAACAATCACCACTTTTTCTGGTGGGTATTTATTCACTTGACGAATGTCAATTAACATTTTGGGGCTGAACTTCATGTAGCCCAGGGCTTTGGCAATTTCCACATTGGAACGCATGCTAAATCCACCAAGGGCTACTACTTTGCCTAATTTTTCCGAGATTTCAATTAATTGTTTGACACGTGATAAAAGTGAAGAAAAAACGCCGATAATAACGCGCCCTTTAGCTTTTTCCAATAATGTTTCTAAATTAATGCCGATTTCACTTTCAGAAATTTGATGGCCTGGGTGCATGGCGTTGGTGGAATCGCAAATTAAGGCCATGACGCCTTTGGTGCCAATTTCCGCAATGCGTTGCAAATTAGCCGGGGCTTCACCGACCGGTTGGTAGTCAAATTTCCAATCTCCAGTGTGGACAATAGTGCCGTCTGGTGTGTTTACCACAATTCCCATAGAGTCGGGTATATTGTGGTTAACATGAAAAAATTCCACATCAAAAATGCCCAGTTTTAGTTTGTCCTCCAATTTAACATTGTTGATTTTAAGTTGTTGTAATCCCGGATAATCCTCCTGGCGTTTTTTAATGACGGCGTTAGTTAATGGTAATCCGTAAATTGGCGGATAGCCAAGAGCAGGGATAATATGGGGGATACCGCCAATATGGTCGTAGTGAGCATGGGTGATAATTACCCCGCGAATATTTTTCTCCTTACCTTTGAGATAAGAAATATTAGGGATAATATAATCAATGCCCGGCATATCTTCTTCGGGGAATTGTAGGCCAAGGTCAATAATAACAATATCATCGCCATATTCCAAAATAGTGCAGTTGCGACCGATTTCTTCCATACCGCCGACAATCATTACTTTTAATTTAGTCGGACCGGTAACAACATCGCGAAAACGCTGAAACGAAGGCCGGGTAAAACGCCGATTGTTTTGCGGCCGGCGTGACCGCGTCTGAGGTTTGTTAGTTGCTGAAATCATAAAATATATGATGAATAAATTCGGGGATTAAATCGCCCGTTTAAAGTTAATTTGAGTTAAGTTCTTGATTAGTTTTGGTAGCTGTTTGAATGAGTTAACGTAGGCATCGGCATCAGGAATTATTATTTTAGAGAATTTAGAAAATTGGACCACTTTCATCCCGGCGGAGTGGGCGGCAGTTATATCAGACGGCATATCACCGACATAAATACATTCTGATACTTTTAGTTTCATTTTCTTAGCGGCGAGCAGAAGCGGGGCTGGGTCTGGTTTGTGTTTTTTTGTGTCTTCAACGGAAATAGCGACTTGAAAATATTTTTTTAATTTAGCCAGTTCGTGCGACATAAAAACGCTCTGTCGGACACGGCTCGTGACTAACGCCAATTTATAGTTTTTGCTTAGTTGTTTAACAATTTTAGCGCTGTTGGAAGTTAATTTTTGCGTTTCGCCCGGGTAGGGAATAGATTGGGTGGCAAAAATGTTCCAAGTTTTATTTACTGCTTTTATGTTTTTGGATCCAATCATCGCTCTAAGAGCATCCAGAGCTGTGAGGTGAAAATAGTTATCATATTCTGCGAGCGTGATTGATCGGTGATCCACTGCTTTCAATATTTTTTGGAAATATTTGGCGCTATCTTTTTTTGAGTCCAAAAATACTCCGTCAATATCAAAAATAACTGCCTTAATCATAGGGATTATTAGGGGAATTTTTAGATGATGATTAAAACCGTGGGCATGGAGAGATTTGGTCTCGCCTCTCACTCGCTGTGGCTCATTCGGGCTGACCACCCCCTCACATCCGCGCGAACGGATATTGTTTCGGCGTTCAAATCTCTCGGTCACGACCCAAACTTTTGGGTTGTGCTTAGTGGGCATGGAGAGATTTGAACTCTCATGGGTTACCCCATACGCTTCTGAGACGTACGCGTATACCAGTTCCGCCACATGCCCCTTTTAGTTTAAGATTTTAGATTTATGGTTGATGCGTTGTTTAATTTTTTGCTCTTTAATCACTATATCTACAATCTAAAATCCTAAATTTAAAATCATTCATTTTTTCCACTGCCACTTGGTTTTTATGTACCAATCGTTAAGTTCACGATACCGATCAGAAGAATTAACTAAAGTATTTAAATTTACTCCTTTGATGTTTTTGGCAATTGCCATATAGTGGTATGGTGTAAATAGGAATATCGCTGGGTCATCATCTTCCAGTATGGTCTGGAATTGTTCATAGAGTTTTAAGCGTTTGCTGTCGTCTAATGTTAATCGGGCGTCTTCTAATAATTTATCGGCATTGCGATTGATATAGCGAGCTAAATTTAACCCAGGGTAATCAACTTGTGATGAGTGCCAGAATGGAAACAAATCGAGGTCGGCGCCGGTTATCTCACCATAGAGTAAAGCTTGGTATGAACGAGTTTTTATCACTTCGCGGTTAACTTGGTAGGCACTGACTGTATGGATCGTAGTTGGAAGCCCAATCTTTCTCCAGAAGCTGGCAATGGCATCGCCGGCCTTTATATATTCCGCGTTATCAACCAAAGTTAGTTCAATTTCCAGAATATTATTGCCATCCGCCCGATAAAAAAGTTGGTCTGAATTCATCTCGGCGCGAATTTTTTGATTTACCTCCGAATTGATTTGTTTAATTGTTGACGACGCCACCTCGGGGGTGGAGCTGTTTGCGGCGATGGTGGCATCAATCTCGCTCTGACGGTTTTTTAATTCCTCAGCCTGGCGTAATTTAAAGTAATTTTCTGGTTCAATGTGTTTCCATTTTTTATCCAGTAAGTCGTTGGCGGCCTTTTCATCGTAGAGATTTTTTTTCGCGGCTTGATAGCCGGCTTCAAAAGATGGTAAGGGAGAATCGGAGCTCACGGCGTCTGTCCCATAAACGTCGCTTATTAATTGATCGCGATTTATCGCCATAGTCAGCGCGCGGCGTAAATCCAATTCCTTTAGCTCGCTTTTTTGGTCGCTATTTAAAAATATGGCCGTGGTTTGAGGTAGTAAAAATTTATATAAGTTGAAATTTTTAGACCCAATTTTTTCTTTCAGATTACTGGGCAAGAAGCTAACAGCATCGGCTGTTTGGCTTTTAAGTAGGCCAACCGCCTCGTTGTAGCTGTCTAAAAATTTGAATTCCACTGATCCTAAATATGGTTTTTTTCCGTAATAATTGTAATTGGGTGAGAGAGTATAGGACTGAACCGCCCCGGCTTCGTTTTTTAACATTTTTTCAAATTTCCACGGGCCAGAACCGATTGTTTGTAAATTGTATTTAGCTAATTTAAAATTAGTGGGATTAATTTCAGACCAAATATGTTCGGGAATAATACCTACCGTTAAAGTATTTAAAAAGTTGGCGAATGGTTCTGTTAAAGTAAATTTTATTGTTGCTTCGTCTACCTTGGTTGTTTTTACTCCCGCAAAGGCTGGTAAAAGCGGACTGCCCACTTCAGGATTTTGAATTGTTTCTATTGTAAATATAACATCATTAGCGGTAAGTGATTTACTATCAGACCAACGCATTGCTGGGCGCAAGGTAATTGTAAATGTTTTTAAATCAGGGCTAACGGTAAATGATTCGGCAATATCAGGTACTAAATTTTGATTGGTATCATATCGGAATAAGCCAGAGTAGAGCAGAGTAACCAAGTCAGCGTCAACATCATTAATGGAGGAAAAAATTGGATTAATAAATTTTGGCTGGCCAACCAATGCTTCGCGATACGCCCCCCCATTTTTAGGGGCGATACCGGTGTGGCGGCCGACAAACACCGAGCCCCAAGCCATAAAAGAGATTAATAAAAGCGCAGACAACGACAGTAGCGTTTTCTTTTCCCAGGGTTGAAGGAAGTGTTTTAAATATTTAAAATGCGTCCAAGATGGCAAAAAATGCCGGCGGACATTCCGCAGTAGTTTTTTATCCAATTCAATACCGTGTGAAGTTCCCGCCAAAATGGACTTTATCCGATGGAAAAGTTTAGACGAGCTCATGGTTAATATAGAAGATGTATCTTAATTTAGATGACTAATCGAGCCAAAGAGAGTCCGAAGAAAATAATTGCGATAGCAATTGTAGTATAATGAAGGGTTTTTTCTACTCCGCGTTTGGTGCTGTAGATATTGGAAGATCCCCCGAAGATTCCGCCCACACCTCCGCCTTTTTGTTGGAGGAGAATGATAATGGTCAATAAAATCGCCAAAATGAGCTGAATGACATTAAGAACACTGATAAGCATATATATAAAGGAAGAGATTTTAAGTAGATATTATTATAACATTAATGCCCTTTTTTGTCAAACTATGTACCGGCTGTCCCGGGCGGTTCAATGTGGGGGTATTGATTATTTGGCGGATATGGTATAATATATTTTGAATTAATTGTCCTATGATTTTTGAACAAATGCTACCAATTAAAGCTCAGCGCTGGTATCAAACTGTTTGGGGGATACTTTTGCTGGGTGTTGGAATTGTGATTGTTGTGGTGGTCGTGGCTTTTTTAATTTTATTAGGCAAGTATTGGAACGAAATCAAAACCGGTAAAGTGGTTCAGCTACCAAGCGCGGTTTATGGAGGGTTTTCAACTGCCACGGTAAGTGATCCCAGTGGTGGTGCTGCCACACGCGCTGATATTGAAACCAGTGATGATCCTTTTTTGGGTAATCCCGACGCTGATGTAGTGATAGTAGAGTTTGTGGATTTTAAATGTCCTAACTGTAAGGCGGAATTACCGATTATGAAGCAGGTTTTGCAAAAATATGGTCATAGAATAAAATGGATTGTGCGAGATTTTCCCGTGGAATCAACCCACCCCGGCGCGAGTCAAGCGGCGGAAATTATTAACTGCGCCAGCGAACAGGGATTGTATTGGGTGGCACATGATTGGTTTTATAATAATCAAGATAATCTGGTACAAGCTCTGGCTGGCGATGAAATCAACATCGTGGCCGATTTGATTGGTTTGGATTACAAAAAACTTGTTACTTGTCTTGGTAATTCAACCATACGCGCGGAAGTTAATCGTGATTTTGCCGATGGCTACAAAGCCGGTGTGGCTGGCACGCCCACTTTTTTTATAAATGGCTATAAAGTAGAAGGGGTGGTGCCGTTTGAGGCCTGGGATAAATTTTTATCAGTCCAATAAAATATCAGTTGCCAATTTTTAAATTTTTATTATTTTTAAAAATATGAAAACAGCCACCGGAATTATTTTGTCGGCTTTATTAATTAGTATTTTTTTATCTGGCACGGCTTGGGCGGTTCCCACTGTAACCGCGCCGGAATTTAATCCGCTTTGCTGGCACAAAGATGAGTGTGAGAACGCTCGTACCGGCTATAGCAATGGCGCGTCTGGTTGGATGGCAGGCGAACCGCCCTGTGACCAGCCGGGTTGGGGCAAATGTTTGCCGGTGGGAGAGACGGTCACAACCATTGCTTTTGGCGGGCAGCGTCATTTTGAAGATATTGGTGCTTTTGTTACTACTTTATACAATTACGCGGTTAGGATCGCCGGCATTGTGGCGGTTATTGTAATTATTGTGGCCGGCATGCAATGGGTGGCTTCGGGTGGAAACAGCGAAATGATTGGCGCCGCGAAAAAGAGAATTGGGGGGGCAGTTATTGGACTCATGATTTTGTTTTCTTCTTTTGTGATTTTAAATACAATCAATCCTAATTTGGTTAAATTTCGGTTACCGCGAATTTGGTTAATTCGTAACAGTAAAATGATGCCGGAGTTTTGTCGTCAAAGTCCCAGCTCCACTGATTTTGCTTTGCTGGGAGTAAATGGGCAAACGGTTAATTTAGATAAATTTAATAGCATAGCGCTTGCACCTACTAATTTTGATGCTATGCAGTGTGGCGACCAGTATGCTATTAAAGGTGGTGGCACCAGTATTTGTCATGGTGATGTTTGTAACGTCGGTAGTAGCCACCAGGTTTGCGCGCCTTATATTTATGCCAACATGACTTATGGCAAGGGCTATTCTTGTGTAGATGGGCAGATACTAATTCGGTTTGATATGGCCGCGCTTATGGATGCAATTAACCAAAGTCGCGTTGGGGCTGATAAGACCGAAGGCGATGAATGGCTGGACTATACAGACGTTGAAGTGTATGGTGTCTGTAAAAATCCTACGACTAAAGGATTGGCAATTGGTAAAAAATCACACACTTGGGGGAAAGGCGAGGCCAATGTCAACGCGCAGTTAATTGACAAATCATCTAGCCCGTGGAGTTATGCCATTGTGTATGGTGGTTTTACCGGCCCAGGAGCGCCCTACCCCAATTCTTCTAATTGGGAATGTCCGAGCGGATTTGATCTAGATGGGTTTATTTTGCGAACCGAGATAAATAGAAATTTAACGACCGATGAACCATTTTTGTATATTGGTCAGAGCGAAAGCGGCGGACCAGTATATGGCAGTTGGCCAACAGTGGGAGTAAAAAACTATATTAGAAAGAGTAATTTGGGCAAGTCGGCATTAATTATGAATATTGCGCTTGGTGATGGCAATATTAAGGACATATTTGATAATGAAGATAAGGTGCCATTTGGCGAACATACCATAACTAACCCATTTGGTTATGATAGTGGAAGTGGAAGTCTTATGGATGAAGTCATTGAAACTGTCAGTGGAGATTAATTTGTGATGATTATAAATACAATTATTAATTTTTTTCGCAAGTAATTTGTTATGCCAGATTTTATTGTTATCAAAGGCGCTCGTGTTCACAACTTAAAAAATGTCAGTATTAAAATTCCCAAGAATAAATTAGTGGTGGTAACCGGATTATCTGGCTCGGGAAAATCTTCGCTGGCTTTTGATACTGTTTACGCGGAAGGACAGAGGCGTTATGCCGAGTCCTTGTCTTCTTACGCGCGTCAGTTTATGGGTGTGCGCGATAAGCCGGATGTGAATAAAATTGATGGGCTTTCGCCAACAATTGCCATTGATCAAAAAGTATTCGCCCAGAATCCGCGCTCCACAGTCGGAACGGCCACGGAAATTTATGATTATTTGCGTTTGCTATTTTCATCGGTTGGTCAGCAATATTGTCCGGATTGTAATCTCCCGACTAAGGCCTATACCCCTGGTGAAATTGCCGCGGCCGTGCGTCGTCTGGCGCGCAATGGCCGGGTGGTAATACTTGCGCCTTTGGTGGATAGCGAGGAAGTTGATAAAAAAATTCTTTTGGAACGAGTTGAGCGGAGTGGGTTTGAAGAGGTAGAGGTAAATGGAGTGGTGATGAAATGTCGTGATTTTGCCGATTATAATTTTAGTGTCGGCCGTCGCTACTGCGTCGCTATTGTAGTAGGTAGAATTGAAGACATCAAAAAACAAAACCCCACTGTGGCAGTTGAGTCCGCTCTTGATTTAGGCAACGGTGTGATTGAAGTTGTTGGTGGTAAAGAAAAGTTGATTTTTTCAACATCGGGACTATGCCCACGCTGTGGCAATGTTTATCCGTTATTGCAGGTACGCAATTTTAGTTTTAACAGTCCTTATGGCGCTTGTCCGCGTTGTACTGGCCTCGGAGTTACTATGGAAGTAGATCTGGCACTGGTGGTCCCTAATACGCGTTTAACCTTATCGCAAGGAGCTATTCAGCCCTGGACGCGCATTACTGGCAATCAGGCCTGGTACCAAAAATTATTAGCGGTTGTAGCCGAGGTCAATAATTTTTCGTTGGATGTTTCCTTTGTGGATTTACCAGAAAAAGTACGTCAGTTGGTGATGGAAGGCACTGGCACGCGTCTTTATGATGTGGATGGTAAAAAAACGACTTTCTCCGGTGTGCGTCGCGATTTGTTGTCGCGTCATTTGGAAACAACTTCTGATTATGTGCGTCGAGAAATTGAACAATACATGCGCGAGCTTACTTGCCCCGAGTGTGCCGGCCAGCGTCTCAGGCGTGAATCATTGGCAGTTAAAATTGGTGGGTATAGTATAGCCGAATTATCGTCTTTGAGCATTGAACAAGCTATTGTTGAAATTAGCAAATTAAAAATTGAACACTTAGCGGTTTTTAGTACTTTGCGACAAGAATTGCTTGCCCGTCTTAATAATTTGCAAAAAGTTGGATTGGGTTATTTGAGTTTAGACCGATCGCTTACCACACTTTCTGGTGGGGAAGTAACTCGCGTCCGTTTGGGTAGCCAATTATCGTCCGGCTTAACTGGTGTTATTTATATTTTGGACGAGCCGTCGGTAGGTTTACATCCGCGCGACAATCAGCAATTAATTTCCACTTTGCGTTATTTGCGCGATTTGGGCAATAGCGTGATTGTGGTTGAACATGATACCGCGATGATGAAGGCCGCGGACTATTTAATTGATGTTGGCCCCGGAGCTGGGGTTTATGGCGGCGAGATTGTGGCGCAGGGTACTTATAGTCAGGTCGTTAAATCCGCCGCTTCTTTGACCGGCCAGTATCTAATTGGTAAAGAAAAAGTGATAAACAAACCAGCACCACGCCCGTGTGCTAAAAATTGCCCGAAGCTGACTGTCGCCGGGGCAAAAGCGTTTAATTTAAAAAATGTTACTGTTGATTTTCCCTTACAACGCTTGGTATGTGTTACCGGCGTGTCGGGGTCTGGTAAATCATCATTAGTGTTAAATATATTATCACGCGCGCTTTTAAAGAAATTTTATCGCGCCAAAGACGAACCGGGGGAGCATAAAGAAATCAAAGGAGTTCAACACATTGATAAAGTGATCGCTATTGATCAATCCCCAATTGGTCGTACACCGCGGTCTAACCCGGCTACTTACACTGGTATTTTTGTGTTAATTCGCGATCTGTTTGCTTCTTTGCCAGAGTCGCGTTTACGCGGTTATGATGCCGGTAAATTTAGTTTCAATGTTAAAGGTGGCGGTCGCTGTGAGGCCTGCTCGGGTGATGGTTATATTAGAATTCCAATGCAATTTTTAGCGGATGTATTTATGGAATGTGCGGAATGTAGCGGGGCACGCTACAATCAAGAGGCAATGGAGATTCATTACAAAGAAAAAAATATTGCCGATGTTTTAAATATGACCGCGGAAGAGGCCTTTAAATTTTTCGTGGACTTACCGTCTTTGGCTGATAAATTGGACTTGTTGCGGGCCGTGGGCTTAGGTTATGTTAAACTTGGGCAATCAGCGACCACTCTTTCTGGCGGTGAAGCCCAAAGAATTAAATTAGCCACTGAATTATCGCGTGCTTCCACCGGTCGGACTTTATATATATTGGATGAACCAACCACTGGTTTACATTTTGAAGATGTTAAGCACTTGCTTGTAGTTTTGGAAAAATTAGTGGACAAAGGTAATTCGGTTTTGGTAATTGAGCACAATACAGATGTTATCAAAGCTGCAGATTGGGTGGTTGAACTCGGTCCTGAGGGCGGGGAGAAGGGGGGGTATGTTTTGGCGTCTGGTACGCCGGCGGATATTAAGAAAAATAAGAAAAGCTGGACAGGGAAGTATTTGTGAAAATTTGAAATTTCCAATGTCAAATGTCAAACAAAATTCAAATAACAAATTTCAAATATCAAAAAATTTGGCATTTAGATTTTGATATTTGTAATTGATTTGATATTGGTAATTTGGATTTTGGTATTTAAAAAATCTCCCTTGCGGGAGATTTTTTTTACTTTTTAACTTCTTTCATCTTGCGTTTGAATTTTGGATCGCGCAAATAGTGAAGTTTGGCGCGACGGACTACCAGCTGTCTGGATACTTCAATTTTAGCGATTACCGGGGAATGGATGGGGTAGATTTTTTCAACTCCCACACCTTCCGACATCTTGCGCACCGTAATGGTGGCGCCGGCTTCGTTGCCATGGCGGGCAGCGATAATTGTGCCCTCAAAAATCTGAATACGTTCTTTTTCTTCGCCCTTGGCGTTCAATTCTTTGATTTTTTGATGGACTTTTACCACCATGCCTGGCTTATAAACGATTTTTTCAGTTGTTTCGGTCATATTCGATTAGGAGTGAGGGAAATAATTAAATGTATTTAATTATTTCTGAGCGAATGAAGAATATATGGGTAAAGCCCATATAATTTAGTATTTAAATGTGTCCGTAATTCTACCTTAAATCTAATTTTTTGTCAACTCCCCGCCATCTTTTGCTCATTTGGATCATATTTTTTCCGCCAGCGTTTTGGCTCGGAACCTTTGTCATATCCAGGGGTATTTATTTTTGTGTACCCGTGTTTTTTTAATATTGGTAAAAAAATTTCGTCCCATTTTTCACCAGTCAAGTCAATTCTAGGATGTTTCAAAACAGTATGGATTATAGCAACCCCGCGTTCGTCAGCTATTTGCTGAATTTGACGCAGGCCAACTTCCCATAGTGATCTTCCCAAACCCTTAAATTTCATTGTTGAATCAAAGTTTTTTTCTATTTTAGTAGAGCATAGGTAATCAGATATTGCTGTTTGTTTAGTTAATTTAATTCCCAGAGTTGCAATTTTTTTGTCTTGCGCAATTACTTCGATGACTATATATTCGTCAATTTCTTGTTCAGCGCATTGAAAGTTGGCATTTTGCGTGATTGATAAATCAACTATATTGCCATTAAAAATTACCCAGGTATTTTTTTTGCTGCGTGTCCGCGGATTTTCTTTTGTTGCTATTTTTAGTCGATTAAATTTTACATTTTCTAGCTCTGGAATGGGTTGATTTTCTGTTTCACCGCTCATCATATGATTTTTTTAATTATTTCTGTTACTTTTGCCACGGTTTCGTCTAGTTTTCCTTGAATATTTTTTACTTGAAAATCATATTCATTGGCGCGGGCGATTTCGCGTTTGGCAGTCTCCAAGCGTTCGTTAATTTGCGTTTCATCCAGTCCGCCTCGTCCGGCAATGCGGGTTCGTAAATTTTTTAAATCGTCCGGTAACAGGAAAATTGATAAATTTTTTACGCCGGCATCTGCGGCGCTTTTTCGGCCATTGACATCAATGTTTGTAAATACTAAATCATGCTCGGCGAGTGCGGTGTTTAAACGCTGATTGTTAACGCCATAATAATAACCATTGTAAAAATTATGTTCCAAATATTCCTTATTACTTAATCCGGTTTTAAATTGTTCGTTGCTTATAAAGTCATAAGTAACACCGGGCGTGTCTTTAGGGCGGGGGACTCGGGTGGTGGTGTTAATAAGGCGGGTGGAATTTGGGAAAATTTTAAGTAGGCGGTCAATTACCGTATCCTTACCACCGCCTGATGGGGAGGAGATTATTACCAGTAGTCCGCGTTTGATCTGCATATAGATCATTATTTAATTAGGAGTCTGCTTATCTGTTTATTTTTTAAATCCAAATTACTAATTTCCAATTTTTAAATAAAATATCAAAAATCGAATGGCCAGTATAATTTTAAAGTTTGGGCTTTATAATTTAAATTTTGTTTAATACTTTAAATTTTGATTTTGAAATTTATTTTAGCGTCCTTGGCGGTTTTAATCCGGCCATAAAATCAACTAGTGTTTTTGGCAAAGCGGATGCAAATTCTTTATATTCCCCATTTAAATCAACGAAACCCAATATGGCGCAATGCAGAAATAAGCGTCCGAGTTTTTTGTCGGTTTTATTAGGACGTTTGCGTTGGAAATATAAAGGGTCACCGCAAAGGGGGTGGTTGTAAGCTAAAAAGTGAGCCCGGATTTGGTGCATACGGCCGGTTTTGATTTTAACGCGCACCAAAGTAAAATTTATAAATCTTTTTTCAACTTCAAAATCCGTGTCGGCATCTTTGCCGGTGTCGGAAAACAACCCCTTTTCAGTTTCAGGCATAGCCGCCATCCGGTCGGATGTTTCTGAACGGCCGATTCTAAACGACAATTTGCCTTCATCGCGACTAATTTGTCCGTGTGCTAAAGCCAGATATTCTTTGTGGATGGTGCGACTTTGGAATTGATTCTTTAGGTTTGCAAACATTGATTGGGTACGGGCGACTATAAGAAGTCCAGAAGCCTCTTTATCCAAACGATGGACAATGCCGGGCCGAAGTTTGGTGTTGTCGCCGACTTTATTTAGTTCCGGATATTTCTTTGCTAGTAAATAAGCGAGCGAGTCTGGTTCATCGCGGGTGGTTGAGTGGGTGAGCATGCCGGTTGGTTTTTCTACAATTATGTAGTCCGGAGTCTCAGCCGCAATTTTTATATCTTTTATGGTAAACTCTGGTTTGGCGTCTTTGGCAATTTCAGGGTCTTTGGTAATCGTAATTTTATCACTTGTTTTTAGTGTCAATCCCATTTTTTGTGGCTGAATTCCATTAACCGTCATTTGACCAGCAGTAATCATTTTTTGAATTTGTGAACGACTAATTTTTAATTTTTCAGTCAAAAAAACATCAAGGCGAGCGCCTTTGTCTTCTGGTTTAACAGTTATGTGTTTGGTTGTCATATGATGGTGCGCCTGGATGGACTCGAACCATCTACCTACGGCTTATAAGACCATTGCTCTAACCAAATGAGCTACAGGCGCATTTGTAGGGAGGTATTATAGCATTTTTCAAGCAAAAATCAAGAGTAGCGGACAAGAAAAGAATTAATCATATATTCGATACGCTTTTTGATATCTTCATCAGTTTCTATTTCTAATAATTTTTCTCCAGTTTCTTTTCGTTTTTCTGTGATTTCATCTATCAATTTTGAAACAATGTATGCTCGCATTGATTGGCTCTCGCGCGCGTAGATTTTTAGCAAAATATCAATTTTATCCGGCTCAGCGACTTTTATGATTGTATAAATAATGGGTAAGGATTGATCAATTGTTAATTGTTTTGAAAAATATATATTTTCCAAAATTTTTGCCACGCGTGGTTTGCCGTTTAGTGTAATTGTTTCAATGACGAAACGGCGTAGGTGATCTTTTTTCGTTTCCGTGTATATTTCGCCAAGCATCTCAAATTTATCCGGCATGTTTGATTCGCCGATAATAATAATTAATTTAATTTGTTCACTATCACCTGTTACATCTGAATGTTTGTGTCTCACAAAAGAATAAGCTTGCTCATATTCGTGGCGCGCGATTGTTGTGATAACTTTATCGCGAATTTCGGCGTTGCTTAAATCCGCATATTTAGACATGGCAAAGTTAATGGAATCGATTACTGTGCTGTTAGTTAACAACCAGATCGCTTCATCCCTGACCGCCGTGTTTGATATTCTGGGGTAAAATTCCATTATTAATTTTTCATTTTCAAAATTTTTAATGTCATTGATGATTAACAAAATGATTTTGTCTGTCAACTTGGGATTATCTATATTGTCGAGTAGAATTTTTCTTAATTTTTCTTTACCTAATTTAGCTGTTAGATCCACGACAAATTCTTTCATCGTCATTAATGGTAAATATTCCAACACGGCTTCGATGTTTTCCGACAGCCCGTATTCTTCTAAGATAGATAGGTAAGTGGCACCGCTTAAAAAGCATTTTTGTCGTTGGAATACTGTCATAGCCGATAATCTTTGGATGGGGTTGTCGGCAGTCGCTAAATAAGTGAGTGTAAGTATTTTTTTGATTTTTTCTAAATCCGGGTATCCGGTAGTTTCCAGGTGTTTTTTTAATTTAGCAGTGTTTTCGTCGGTAACTTTACCCAATTGCGCGCAAAAAATTAATATTCGTTGCAGTTGGATTACGTTTACAGCGCACATTTGCCCCACTGTCCCAGTTTGCATTAGTGGTATACCCAAAGAGCGTATTTCGTGTGTTTGCTGTGTTGTGTGTGTTCGTGTGTCTGAAAAGGTTTGCTCAATATGTTCACCGCTTATTGTGTCAGAATCTACGTGAATATGCAAAGTAGAAGGTACGCCGGGTGCGGTATTTAGTATTCTTTTTAAGTGATTCGCCAGATGTTCCATGTTTTTGAGATTCGGTATGAATCCGTTATTTCCGCTTCTAACCTCAATACAGTCTTGATCAACCCCACAACTACTTAAAGGGGAGTCGGCTCCAATTTTTTTCTTTAAACGATCTATATCTGCTACTCCGCTTTGTGGATTTTTATCAAATGGCGCTATTTCAATTTCAATCCCAACGTGATCGGGGTGGTTAAATTTTAATAAATTTACTTGCATGCATCGGCGTGTTAGTCGGTTCCATTGCGGGCGAGTATAGGCGGCCAGATTATCCACGGGGACCGATAGTTCGGTTAAAACTTCTTTTTCAAATCGGTCAGCCTGCTCGCGTAAACGGTCGCCTATTTTGGTGCGATCGTGAAAGATTAACGCGGTGGCCAGTTCATTGCCATATTCATTGTTTTTGGTTATTGCTTCCGCAGTCGTTTCTTTGGCGGTTTGGGGTAATTGTTCAAATGGCAATGAAGTCATTATCGCATAGGCCATTTCTCGGATTGTACGGCTTGGGGTTTCTCGCGTGATTTGGCTTAGACGGATTAGCAAGCCGGGGGCGTTGATATCCGCGATATTTTTGGTATATCTAAATAAAAATAATATTCCGGACAAAAGTAATTTCTGTTGGTGTGCGTCCATTGATAACCAGATTTCCGGTAGTAATAAAATATTCAAATTATCATATGTGCCTTCGCCTTGGTAATCTTTTTTAATTACTTCAGCACCTTTAATGTCTCGTTTAGTAATTTTTGCTTGGGGGTGTTCAAATGGCATCGCACCCATCCAAAAGGTAGCTTCTTTTTCGCTTTCTTCTGATTTTTCCCCAAGTTCCTTGTCTCGTTGGTATGATAGCGATTTAATAATAAGAGTCATCTCCCGGATCAGCTTTCCGGGTTTTTTCAAGCCGGATTCTATCAGTATCGTTTCTAGGTAATTGACGAATTGGTCGTCGTGGCCGGAAGCGAGCAATGTCCCCTTGCTTTCGTGGGCGGCCAACACTTTTGTGAGGGTATTTTTTGAGAATTCAAAATATTCTTCAGTACTGATAGGGCGTGGCTGTATAATATCTTTGGGCGCGCTGGCAAGATCCGTAATTACCCCCAAATCACCAATTGGCTTGTCTTTAATAAAAATATCGCCCTGTCTTACGAATCCAGATGGGTTCAAAACGCTGGCCAGGGGGTTATCATCTTGACTTATTCCAGGCAAGCCGGTTGGCCGGCGGATGCTATTACCGCGTTTTCCGATTAAAAAAGCGTCGGGTGGAATAATTAACGGCTGTTCAGCCATAGTTTGATTTCTTATATTTTAACTGGCTATTTATTTATACCATTTCTGTGGAAAAATTCAAGTGGTATCGCGCAGTATTGGCTTATTTTGGGGTTGCGTAAAAATGGATTAACTGGTAAAATTAAGAAACAAAAATATGAATTGGAACGCACGACTTTATTTGTACATCAACAAACTGTCCGGCCGTTATCACTGGCTTGATTTATTTTCCCGCGCCGGCGCGGAGTGGGCTATTTTTGGCTTGGCCGCCTGGTTCGGGTTGGATTTATATTTTGTGTTTTCGCCTAATCGTAAGACGATTTTTTTTGGTGCAATTTTGTTTGGAGCAATGTGGGGTCTGGGGATGTTAATTAGTGTTTTAATCGGTCTGGTTGTTAAAGAGCCGCGCCCTTATCTTAAGCACCCCGAAGCACGCTTAATGTTTCATCCGCTTTCTACTTGGAAATCGTTTCCGTCTGATCATGCTTTTGCCGCATTTTTATTTTATTTTATTGGTTTAGTTTTCGGTTTGCCTAATATGTGGGCGTTTTTAGTGTTGGCATTATGGGTGGGTTGGGGAAGAGTTTATGCAGGTGTGCATTATCCTTTTGATATTGTTGGGGGCGCCTCTTTGGCCGGTCTTATGGCGGTATTGGCTTATTATTTATTAGTTGTAGTGGGGTTGAGTTTTTAATTTTTTTCTGTCATTGCGAGCAAAGCGTGGCAATCTAACGTTGGGATTGCCATGTCGCTACGGCTCCTCGCAATGACAATTGATATAATTATGAAAGCGATAATTTTGGCAGGGGGACTGGGAACGCGCTTGCGCCCTCTAACCTATGAAACACCCAAACCGCTTTTGCCCGTTCACGGCAAACCGATAGTGGAGCATGCCATAATAAATTTTAAAAAGCATGGGGTTGAAGAAATAATTTTATCAATTGGATATTTGGCCGATAAAATTAAAGAATATTTTGGCGATGGGAATAAATGGGGGATTAAAATTAGTTATTGTGTTGAAAGTGAGCCACTTGGAACTGGTGGAGCTTTGAAAAAAGCGGCCGAAGGAATTACCGAACCCTTTTTTGCGATTAATGGTGATAATTTAGCTGATTTTGACTGGACTTCGGCGCTTGAAATTCACAAAAAAAATAATGCGAAATTAACTTTGTCATTGTTCCCGGTTGACGATGTTACTCAATATGGAATTGCGCGCTTGGAAGGCGACAAGATTTTGGAATTTGTAGAAAAACCTACACCAGACAAAGCGCCGTCAAATTTAAATAATGCGGGCGGGTATATTATGGAGCCAGATGTTTTGGATATTTTGCCAGAAGGGGTTTCGTCAATTGAACGTGATTGTTTTGAAAAAGTTGCGAAGCTTGGGAGAATGTTCGCGCATCGGCACAATGGGCAGTGGTTTCCGACGGATACGATGGAGAAATATAAACGGGCAGAGAGTGAATTTGTAGTGAAAATCAACTAAGGGCTAATTCGCTAATTCACTAATAAAATACTCAAGTAAAAAATATTTTAAGTATTGGGCATTATATTAGCGAATTAATTAATTCGTGAATTAGAAATTATCGTCTATGTCTATTCGTAATATAACAGTTATCTCAATTATAACCATCCTTGTCTTGCCAACAAGTTTTATTTTTTATTGGAAATATACGCACCGATACATTCCATCACCACCGCGACCGGTCGTAGATGTTATTGTTAAACCGGGTTGGAATTTGCGCCAAATTGCGGAAGATTGGAAGGCGAAAGGGTTGATAAAATCTGAGCAGGAATTTTTTTATTATTTGGGTACGCCACCGTCTACCAGTGCGCCCGGCATCGCCCCTGTTGTGGATTGGCAGTTTTTGGTTACCAGCACTCTAAAAGAATTATTGGTTGGTAAGCCTGGTGGAGTTTCGTATGAGGGGTATTTATTGCCAGAGACACACACAGTTTATGTTGATGGTGGGTTGGAAGCAATTGCATATAAATTTTTTCATCAATTAGATAAAAGTATTACGCCGGAAATGCGCGCGGAAATTATTCGGCAGGGGAAAAGTTTTTTTGAAATTTTGACAATGGCGTCAATTGTAGAAAAAGAAGCGTCGGGCGCGGATATGGCGATGGTGGCGGATATATTTTGGCGCCGATATGAACGCAATTGGGCGTTGCAATCTTGCGCGACTGTAAATTATATTACTGGGAAAAGTACACCAGCCGTATCAGCGGTTGATCGAGCGATTGATTCGCCGTATAATACCTATAAATATCCAGGATTACCGCCGGGGCCAATTTCTAATCCAAGCTTGAAAGCAATAATCGCGACAATATATCCGACTAAAAATGACAATTGGTATTTTATGAGTGACACGGACGGTAAAACGCATTTTGCGAAAACTTTGGATGAACATAATGTTAATGTGGCGAAGTATTTAAGATAAAGCAAAATAGAGATAATTAAATGTAACGGCAACAATTGTCTCTCCCCTCCTTTTCAAGGAGGGGATTAAGGGGTGGTTATATGGCAAAAGTATTTAACAAAAAAGAACAGATACCGATCCGAAAGAGATTGAGAAATAATATTACAAAAAGTGAAATGATATTATGGAAATATTTGAAAGGTAGTCAAATGAACGGTTGGAAGTTTAGGAGACAGCAGGGTATTGGAAATTATATAGTAGATTTTTATTGTCCAGACTTAAAAATTGTGGTTGAAGTGGATGGTTTAACACATTCAGAGGAAGTAGTATTTGAGAAAGATGAGGTGAGACAAGAATATTTAGAAAATTTAGGATTGAAAGTTGTGCGGTATAACAGTCAAGATATATTTTATAAAATAAATGATGTTTTAGAAGGATTGTATAATATTTGTTTGGAGTTGTCTAAAGCGAACGTTTGAACCACCCCCTCGCCCCCTCCTTGAAAAGGAGGGGCAAAGCCAGTGATAATATGTTAACTTCAGATTTTGATTACAATTTACCCAAAGAATTAATTGCCCAGTATCCGGCCGATCTGCGCGATTCTTCGCGTTTAATGGTAGTGGATAGAGTGAATACCAAAATTGTTCATGAGAGGAGTTTTAGCGAGATTGTAAAATATCTACGGGCGGGGGATTTAGTGGTGTGGAATAATACTAAAGTTTTTAAAGCGCGGTTGCGCGGAACGGTGATGTTGGATGAGGAAGTGGCGGGTGTGCCGAACCACCCCCTCGCCCCCTCCTTGAAAAGGAGGGGAAAATTTGAGTGTACCGATGTAATTTTTAACGCGCCCAAAGTGGAAATTTTTTTAACGCGACCAATGGAAAATCCGGGCGTATGGCGCGCGCTCGCTAAGCCCGGGCGCAAGTTGCGTTTGGGAATGAAAGTCGTTTTTGCCGAAGATTTTTCAGCGGAAGTGATGTTTAAAAATGATGATGGCACGGTGGATTTACAATTTAATGATTCGGACGCGATTGTGCGCGCCAAGGCGAATAAGTATGGTGAGGTGCCGACGCCGCCGTATATAAAAAATCAAAATGTAAATATCAAAAATCAAAATTTAGTGAGTGATTACCAGACAGTGTATGCTCAACATGAGGGTTCCGTTGCGGCGCCGACAGCTGGATTTCACTTTACTGAAGAATTGATTGAGCGATTGAAAAAACAGGGTGTGGAGTTTGCGGAAGTTACTTTGCATGTTGGGTTAGGGACATTTTTACCAGTTAAAACCGAAAAAGTTGAAGACCACAAAATGCACGCCGAGTGGGTAGAAATTACTGATAAAAATGCCGGGTTAATTAACGCGGCCAAGGCCAGTGGCCGACGCGTGGTAGCGGTTGGCACAACAACGGTGCGGACGTTGGAAGGGGTTAGTCGTCTTTGTCATTCTGATCCGCCATTTGGCGGAGAAGAATCCCTTAAATTAAACAACAGCACCGATGCAAGCGTTAAGGGATCCTTCGCTTCACTCAGGATGACAGACGTTGTGAAGCCGTATGATGGCGATATTAATATTTTTATTACCCCCGGTTTTAAATTTAAGGTTGTAGACGCGCTTATCACTAATTTTCATTTGCCCGAGTCCACGCTTTTGATGTTGGTTTCTGCCTTTGTGGGCGATAGGGAATTTGTTCTGGACTGTTACGAAGAAGCGATTAAAGCCAAGTATCGTTTTTATAGTTTTGGTGATGCCATGCTGATTGTTTAGTTCAGAATGCAGAGTAAGGAGCTGTTAGAAGTTATTGATAATTAGTATTTAAAAACTATCCCGTTAGGGATAGTTTTTTGTATCTATCTATGGCTGTGAGGTATTATTCCACTGTCACACCCATCTGGCGGGCGGTTCCTTCTATCATCTTCATCGCGCCTTCAATATCATTAGCATTTAAGTCCGGCATTTTCTTTTCCGCGATTTCACGAACTTGTGCCTTAGTGATTTTACCAACCTTGTCTTGTAAGGGTTTAGCAGAACCTTTGGCGATTTTAGCTGCTTTTTTAATGAGTTCGGCTACTGGCGGAGTTTTCATGATAAAGTCAAAAGTGCGGTCAGCATAAACATTGATTACCACTGGCACTACTTCGCCTTTTTTATCAGCAGTTTTGTCGTTGAACTCTTTGCAGAATCCTTGAATGTTTAAACCATGCTGGCCCAAAGCCGGACCAACCGGAGGCGCGGGGTTAGCCGCTCCGCCGACAATTTGCAGTTTAATTTGGGTGAGTAATTTTTTAGCCATAAAATTATTTGATTAGATCCCGATTTTCATCGAGATGACATTAATTTTAAACGGTTGAGAAGCGCCTCGCGGCCAACCGTTTAATTTTTATAATTTTTTAGTTTGTAGGGCATCTAATTCTACCGGGGTTTCGCGACCGAACATCGTAACCATTACTTTGATCTTACCGCGCTCCTCATCCACATTTGAAACCTTGCCTTCAAAGTTTTTAAACGGCCCGTCCACAATCCGTACCAAATCGCCAACCGACATATCAATTTTGTGTTGGGGTTCAGCCGAATTAACACGTTTTAACAATTTATCAATTTCTTTTTGGTCAATTGGCGTCGGGGTAGTGCCGGAACCAATAAAGCCAGTTACATTGGGGGTATTGCGTACCATATACCAAGAATCATCTGTCACAACCATTTCAATTAAAACATAACCAGGGAAGATTTTTTCTTCGACAGTGGCGCGTTTGCCATTTTTAATTTTAATTTTCTTTTCTTTGGGTACAATAACGCCAAAAACTTTGTCGTGCATGTCAAAAGATTCAATGCGAGTTTCTAAATTTTGTTTAACGTTTTCTTCGTAGCCCGAATAGGTATGAAGTACATACCAGCGTCGTCCCAAATTGAGGGTTTGTTTGGCCATAGTTATTAAATTCTAATTGGTCGCTTGCCAGAGGCGAAGCAGATTAATAGTAGATAATTAACGATTAATAAGTTGTTCTATGCCTAAGTTTAAAATATAGTCGGCAATTGCGAAAAAGATCGCCACGCCAACACTCAAAGCGACCACGAGAATGCTATAAGTGGTAAGCTGTTTTTTGGTCGGCCAGGAAACTTTTTTCATTTCCGCGTATGAGCCGATAAAATAATTCTTGATTGAGTTTACGATATTCATATAAAAACTAAATTATTTGGTTTTAAAAACAGCCCTGTGGGCCGCTTATAATATGTTTAGATAATACCATATTATGCATCTGTCTGTCAAGGGTGGGTATCTTGACAAAAGTGGATAAATGTGCATTACTAAATGTAAATATTGGTGGTTAGTCCATATTGAGCCAAATTGGTAACCTTATTGGTCGCCAGCCCCCTGTTCCGGTTTTATCAAATTTTGGTAATAAAACAGGAAGAAATAATAAAACCCCTTCTTTACCGGAAGGGGTTTTTGTTTGTGAGTTATTCTTGGTTTTTTTAGACCGGCTTTAAATCCTCGTCCTTTTTCACTGCTTCTTTAAAAAGACGATTAACGTGGTCAAGATATTTTAGAGCTTTTTGCTTGTCTTTTTCACTTAAATTTGAATCTGAAATTGCTTTTCGCAATCCATCTTCTTTGTATTGTTTTTCAAGTGGGTAATTTTTATTTGTTCTGCTCCAAGGTCGTATGGAATCGACGTAGTTAGCCGCGCCATTATTATCGTTTATAACGAAATTATTTGATTTTGAATTAATGCTGGTTTGGGCGCTTCTTACTTGGTGAGTTAGGAGTGGCTCTATTTTTTATTTAGTCGTGTTCTATTTCCCGGTCGGCCCATTTTGTCTGGTATAAATTCTTGTACCTCTTGTCTCTCACCCTTATTATTACAGCCAGCAAAGTGTAGATTTGGAATATGCCTTGGGTAAAGCATGCGCATTATTTTTGTTAACCAAAATTCAGCTTTTAGATATTCTGGCCCAATTATATTGAGCTCCGCGTCAAAACTAATTATATTGAGACCTTTGAAAAATTTAGTGACAGTAGCCGGTTTATCGCTTGTGTCACCATCTTCTTTAGTTTTTATTTTGTCTAAATATACTATTTTTTCTCCTCCTATACCAATAACCTCACCATTCTTTTTGTTATATAAAGGAGGATAATAATTTCGCGGTAATTCCGGCATAAGTAAAATTAAATATCCAAATTACTTACCGACTTAGCATTGGTTTGAATAAATTTGCGGCGCTGTTCCACATCATCGCCCATCAAAATTTCAAAAGTTTCATTGGCTAGTTCGGCATCGTTTACAGTGATTTGGAGCATTACGCGTTTTTCCGGGTCCATAGTGGTATCCCATAATTGTTCGGGGTTCATTTCACCCAAACCTTTATAGCGCTGGATGCCGACTTTAATACCGCCGATATTGATACTGGTTTTTTCTTCATCTTCGTCTCCGCCTTCTTTTTCTTCAGACGGCTCATCGGCAGTTGTTTTTTTGGCGGGTTTGGCATTTTTGCCACCGTATTTTTTTTCTAAGTCTGTCAAGGCCTTTTCTTTTTCTTCATCATTAAAAGCGTAAATTAAATCTTTGCCATATTTTACGCCGTATAGAGGTGGTTGAGCAATGTAAACATGGCCACCAGTCAAAAGGTCAGGGAAGTGGCGATAAAAAAAAGTAAGCAGAAGAGTGCGGATATGCGCGCCGTCCACATCAGCATCAGTCATGATGATAATGCGATGATAACGCAGTTTGGTAATATCAAATTGTTCGCCAATGTTTGTGCCGAGGGCAATAATTAATGATTTTAATTCGTTGTTGGTTAAAATTTTATCTAACCGCGCGCGTTCCACATTTAGCACTTTTCCGCGCAAGGGGAGAATAGCTTGATTTTCGCGGTTGCGTCCTTGTTTGGCAGAGCCACCGGCTGAATCTCCTTCTACTATATATAGCTCTGAACTTTCAGCGTCGCGCGAAGAACAGTCTGACAATTTGCCCGGTAAAGTAAATCCCTCTAAAGCACCTTTGCGTAAAATAGTGTCGCGGGCGATTTTGGCGGCGTTACGAGCGCGGGAGGCGAGCAAGCATTTTCCGATAATGGCCTCGGCATCGCGTGGGTGTTCTTCCAAATAGATCATGAATTGTTCATTCATGACTGCTTCTACCGCGGTTTTGGCTTCAGTATTGCCCAGTTTGCCTTTGGTTTGGCCTTCAAATTGTGGCTCGCGCAGTTTAATTGAGATCACTGCGTTTAAACCTTCGCGTACATCTTCACCAGTTAAATTTGCGTCTTTTTCTTTTAGGATACTTTTATTGCGTGCGTATGTGTTTAAAACGCGAGTTAATGCTGTGCGGAAACCTTGCACGTGTGTACCACCGTCAGGGTTGTGAATGTTATTGGTAAAAGGGAAAATGGCTTCGGTGAATTCGTCGTTGTATTGCACGGCGATTTCCACACTCACACCCTCGGCTTCTTTTTCAGTGTAAAAAATAGTTTCGTGTTTGGGAACGCGATATTGGTTTATGTATCTAACATACGACGCGACTCCACCTTCAAAACAGAACTGGTAAATTGGGTTGGGGAAATTGATCGCGGTTTTGTCGATTGCTTTTTCTTCGGCTGAGCGCTTGTCGCTAATTATAATGTGGATACCTTTGGAAAGATAGGCATATTGACGCAAGTGGTCAATAATTGTTTTCCATTCATAATCTAAGGTTTCAAAAATTGAGTTGTCTGGCTTAAAGGTGATAGTGGTGCCAGTATCTTTACAATTACCAGTGGCCCGTACTTTGCCTTGCGGGTTTCCGATTTTATAATTTTGTTGCCAGATTTTGCCGTCGCGGTGGACTTCAGCGTTAAGATGAATTGAAAGCGCGTTTACAACTGATACGCCGACACCGTGCAAGCCACCGGATATTTTATAGCCGTCACCACCAAATTTACCACCGGCGTGTAATTTGGTAAGGACAACTTCCAAAGCGCTAGTTTTGGTTTGAGGGTGAATATCAACCGGAATACCGCGGCCGTTATCATAAACGGAAACAGTATGGTCGGGAAGTAGATTCACTTCAACGCGATCACAATGGCCAGCCATGGCTTCATCAATGGCATTGTCAACGACCTCCCAAATAAGGTGATGCAAACCAACTGGTCCAGTTGAACCAATATACATGCCAGGGCGACGGCGGACAGCCTCTAGCCCTTCTAAAACAGTAATATTTTTAGCGCTGTATCCGGCAGATGTTTTGGAATTTTTTGAAGCTGGCACAACCTTAACTTCCGGCAAATTAACTGCCGGTGGTATTTTAAAATCATCCTCTGTTTCTTGGTTTGACTCCATCGGTCTGGTAGTTTTTTTAATGAAATTTTTTGGGGACGGAAGATCTTGATTTTTAATTGTTTTGGGACGAATAATGCTTTTTAATTTTGGTCCTGATTTGACTGTTTTTGCTGGTTTGGATTTCAACCCCCCTATGACACGACTTGTTGGCATACCCAGTATGTTATTTTCGGTTCTAGTCTAACACCAGAACGCGAATAATTAAATAAAAATATCAAAATGTTATTGATTTTGTACATGTATTATAACATATTTTGGATAATGGGGCAAGATGTTGGCGCGAAGCCATAAGGCCCAATAAGTTGTAGTAAATGTTTTACTGTTGGTCTTTTTTAATGTATAATATATACTATATATATAGATAGTTAAATCCCCTTATTTTTATGCCCAATATTTTTGAAACTAAAAACCCCAATAAATCAGTGAACGACCCTAGTGTCGCCGATCCCGCTGATAAATTGATTAAGAAGCCGATAAACTTCTCTGACTATGAAGACCCAAGCGGGGAAATGGGCGGCCGGGAGTTTCGGTTGGCGTTGTGGTATGCGCGTAATAAAGTTTTATTACACCGTTGGGCGGTGGTTGCACTTGTGGTGGTAAATATTATTTTTTGGTCCGTTAGCGCGATTGGTTGGTTATCATATTTTGTGGTTGGTATAGACCGCGATCGCCTCATGGCCACGGAGCTTGCTTCGTTTTACGATTATAATTTAATAAATTCGCATTTTGCGCCAGCTAGTCTAGAAGTAGCTAACCCTAGTGCTTTAGCTGGTGGGGTAAAGTTGTATGATGTGTTTGCTGATGTGGCTAATCCCAATCGGGATTTTTATGTTAATTTTGATTATTATTTTATTGTTAATGGCGTGCCGACACCGCGTCAGAGTTCTATTTTGTTGGCAAATGATTCCCGACCAGTTGTGTATTTTGGTTGGTCGGGTCAGTCTTTCCCGGCGGTAGGGAGCATAGTTATTGAAAATGTTAGATGGCACCGGATTGACAGCCATGTAATAGTTGATAGCGCCAGTTGGCAAGCCGAGCGTTTGAATTTCAGTGTTGATCAATTTAAGTTCACCAGCGCCTACTATAATGATTTATCCAGTTCGGGTGTGATTAATTTTGATATTACGAATGGTTCGGCTTATAGTTATGCCAGTTTGACGTTTTATGTCGGCTTGTTTCAAGGCAATACGCTGGTAGGTTTAAAGCCATTAACTTTATCAGCACTGCGTTCGCAAGAAACGCAGTCAGTTGACCTGCGTACTTTTGTGGATAATTTGAATCTGACTGGAGTTAAACTTTTTCCGATCATAAATATTTTTAATCCTACTTCTTTTTTGTCGCCGACTGACTAAATTATGCGCGTATTGTCTAAATTCAATTGGAGAAGTTTTGACTGGCCGCTGGCAGCGGCAGTTTTTTTGTTAATTGCTATTGGATTGACAGCGATTTATAGCGTTGATTTGTCGCGCGGGGCTGAACTGTCATTTTTAAAAAAACAGTTAGTGGCTTTGACGATTGGTTTTATCTTGTTTGTTACCGCCAGTTTAACTCAACCGAATTTTTTTCGCGCTTATGCTAAGTGGTTTTATCTGGTTTGCTTGGTGCTGTTAGCGGGGGTATTAATTTTTGGTCGAGCGATTCGCGGTACTACTGGTTGGTTTGTGTTGGGGGGATTTAATTTTCAGCCAGTAGAATTGGCTAAATTGGGAGTGATTTTAATTTTGGCATATATTATTACTGGTTTTGGCAGAAGGTTTGAAAGACCTTTATTTTTTTTCGGCACTGGTTTAGTGGCTTTGTCTGCGGCCGCCTTGGTTTTACTCCAGCCTGATTTAGGGTCGGCTGTTATTTTGGGGTTAATTTGGTTTGGACTTATGATTATGGTGGGGGTCCGGCGTACTTATATTTTAGGTTTTGTCTTGGTGGCTTTGATAGCGGCGGTGGCAGTTTGGTTTTTTTTGTTGCAACCTTATCAAAAGGACAGAATTTTAATTTTTGTGGATCCAAATCGTGATCCGCTGGGGGCGGGTTATAATATTTCGCAAGCGATTATCGCCATTGGTTCTGGGCAGTGGTTTGGGCGGGGGTTAGGTTTTGGCTCCCAAAGTCAGTTAAAATTTTTACCGGAAGCACAAACTGACTTTATTTTTTCGGCAATTGGTGAAGAGCTGGGTTTTGCTGGTACTGCGGCGATGATCGGGATTTTTAGTTTTATGCTCTGGCGTTTGGTGGATATTGCGCGGCGCTCGGATAATGATTTTGGTTCTACGTTTGCCTCTGGCGTGGCGATTGCGCTTTTTGCGCAGTTTGTGGTAAATGTCGGGGCAAACTTAGGTCTTTTGCCGATTACCGGTGTTACTTTACCGTTTGTAAGTTATGGCGGTTCATCGCTGGTGGTAAATTTGCTGATGATTGGAATTGTGGAGAGTATGGTGGTGAGGAGATATTAGTGATAATGTCAAATTCAAATATCAAATGAAATTCAAATTAAAATCAAAAATGAAGCCGGCGGGCGACCAACCGCAAGCGATTAAGAAATTAACCGCTGGTTTGGAAAAAAATTTTAATCGCCAGACATTGCTTGGAGTTACTGGTTCGGGTAAAACTTTTACGATTGCCAATGTGATTGATGAAGTGCAGTTACCAACTTTGGTAATTGCGCATAACAAAACTCTGGCGGCGCAGTTGTGTAATGAGTTTCGCGAATTTTTTCCAAATAATGCCGTGGAATATTTTGTTTCGTACTATGACTATTATCAGCCGGAAGCATATATTCCGGGGTCTGACACTTATATTGAAAAAGAATCACAGATAAATGAAGAAATTGATCGTCTGCGCCACGCTTGCACGCAGGCACTTTTGTCTCGTCGCGATGTAATTGTGGTGGCATCGGTGTCGGCAATTTACAGTTTAGGTTCGCCCGAACAATATTTAAATGAGGCCGTGATCTTTAAAATTGGAGAAAAGATTGATCGCACCAGCGTTACGCGCAAATTAGTGGAACTGCAGTTTGAACGCACGAGTGGCGATTTAACCCGTGGGACTTTTCGTTTGCGTGGTGGGGTTTTGGAGATTGTGCCAGTACATGAAGAAAGAATTTATCGTTTAGAAATTGATAGCCACATTAAAATCATTGAAATTCTGGATGTAGTTACGCGTAAGGTTATTAAAGAGGTATCAGAAGTTTGGCTTTATCCGGCGAAGCATTATTTGGCTTCGGTCGAAGACACTGAAAATGCTTTTGTTCAAATTAGAAGTGATTTGGACGCGCAACTAAAATATTTTGAAAAGGCCGGAAAAGTGTTGGAATATGAACGCCTTAAACGCCGGACTCGTTATGATTTAGAAATGATAAAAAATATCGGTTACTGTAGTGGTATTGAAAATTATTCTCGTTATTTTGACGGACGCGCCGAAGGGTCGGCACCCTTTACGCTTTTGGATTATTTTGCCGCTTGTGATAAAGATTTTTTAACAGTTGTGGATGAATCGCATGTAACAATTCCCCAAATCGGCGGAATGTATAACGGCGACCGGGCGCGCAAAAATACTTTAATTGAGCATGGGTTTAGGTTGCCGAGCGCGCGCGACAATCGTCCGCTTACTTATCCGGAGTTTGAAAAACGCGTTAATAAAATGATTTTTGTGTCGGCCACACCGAGCGCGTTTGAAATTAAAGAGAGTCAACAGGTGGTTGAACAAATCGTGCGCCCGACGGGGTTAATTGACCCGGAGGTGATTATTAGACCGGTGACAGGCGGTCGTCCGTTAGCGGTCATTGCGACCCGACAGTTGGCGGGGAAGCAATCTAACGTTGGGATTGCCGCGTCGTCCGCCAATGGGCGGACTCCTCGCAATGATAAAAATAATCTATCGCAAATTGAAGATTTAATTATTCGTATTGATGAGCGTGTAAAAATTAATGAACGGGTTTTGGTTACTACGCTCACCAAGAAAATGGCGGAAGATTTGAATGATTATTTGTTAAAAAAAGGAGTTAAGGTAAAATATTTACATAGCGAAATTGACACTTTGGAGCGCATTGAAATTATTACTGATTTACGGCGTGGTAAAATTGACGTGATTGTGGGTGTAAATTTATTGCGCGAGGGGTTGGACTTGCCCGAGGTATCGTTTGTGGCGATTCTAGACGCAGATAAGGAAGGGTTTTTGCGTAGTGAAACCAGTTTAATTCAAACAATCGGCCGAGCGGCGCGTAATATTAATGGTCGGGTGGTTTTATATGCCGACAACATAACTGGTTCCATCAAACGCGCGCTTAGTGAAACCGACCGTCGTCGCACTGTACAGTTGGCCTATAATAAAAAACACAACATTACGCCAAAAACAATTGAAAAAAACATTCGGGATATTTTGAGTGAGTTTGGTTTGACGCGTGTGGCCGGCAAGGGGCGTGGACATAGTCGTGCCAAGAAAATTTTGGAGTTGGACTTAAAAGGGGACAGCAGGCCGTTGCCGGAAATTATTAAAGAAAAAGAAATGGAAATGCGCAAGGCGGCCAAAGAATTGGAATTTGAACTCGCGGCCATACTGCGCGACGAAATAGGGGTGTTGAAGAAGCGTCAATAATTTGTTATACTACTTTGTGTCATCCTCGTGAAAACGGGGATCCAGTCGCGTAATAAAATTTTTGGATTCCCGCTTTTACCCCAAGGGCACTTGTCGCTTTGCTCGGGCGCGCGGGAATGATAATTAGATTATATATGGAATGGATCAATAAGTATAAAGAAAAGCATGGTGATTTGTTTGTTTATCAAAAAGCGACCGAAAAAAACGGTCACGATATTTTTTTGTATCGATATTTTCTTCATGGTTTACCTGAGAGTGTAACACCTAATCGGCTAACTTTGCTCAGGATTATGATGACTCCGCCGGTTTTTCTGTTGGCCTTATATGGCCATTACGCTTGGGGTGCTTTTTTCTTTATGATCGCCGCTTTTACAGATGCAATGGATGGCACGATTGCTCGGATGCGTGATCAAATAACTGATTTTGGTAAATTATTTGACCCGTTGGCAGACAAACTTTTAATTGGCTCAATGGTATTGCTTTTAGTATTTCGTTATTATCCTGATTGGTTGGGCATGGCAATTTTAGCGGTTGAAATTATGTTCATCATTGTCGCTTATATCTCTCATCATTATTTCCACATTACCCGGATGGCCAACGTTTGGGGGAAGATAAAAATGTGGTTGCAGGTGATCGCGACCTTTTTGGTACTATTGGCTTTGCTATTAGATTTTCCTCTTTTGTTTGCGGTGGCGTTTTGGCTGTTTGGATTTGCGCTCGGATTTGCGCTGGTCAGTTTGTTTACGTACGGAGTATAAAATAAAATTATTTTTTTATTATTTTGATTCCCCTTAACCCCAAGGCCAACGACATCAAGACGACTATTTTTAAAAAATAATGACTATTAGTATTTAGAAAATTGGTCGTCATGGGGGTAATTTTTCCGACTAATAGGTGAACAAGAATTCCAATCGGCAAAGTCAGAAAAATCCAGTTCAATTTTGGAATTTTAATATTGATTTTTAAGAATAGTTTGGTTAAGAGGGGAGAGAGTAAATACATCCCCAAAAAAGAAACTGCCAAGTCAAAAATGGCGTAACCGGTAAAACGAAACTGACGGAGGAATTCTATTGTCATGTGATTTACATTATTTCAATTTTTTCTCCTAAAAATTTTGGTTGTTTGTTTAATAATAGATCAATAAATACTTTTACACGCGCCAGTTTTTCTCTTAATTTTGTTTGTAGTCCTCGGTAAGTATTTATATCTTTCGCGTTATATCCAACTGCTTCTAAATTTGTTGATTGAGCGATATATATTGCGCGCCGGTTGTGAAATTCTTGGGATATAATCATAAATTTATCTTGGCCAAAAATTTTATTTAATCGCACGACCGAATCATAAGTCCGAAAACCGGCGTAGTCCAAATATATTTTGTCCTCCGGAATGCCACGCACCACTAATTCATTTTTCATGTCCTCCGGCTCGTTATATTTTTTGGTGCCGTTATCGCCACTAACCACAATATTATCAATTTTTTGGTTATTAAACAAGTCAACGGCCGCTTGGATGCGGTAAATAAAGTAGCCGTTTAATTGCCCGGATGGCGCGTATTTTGTGGTTCCCAAAAGTAGGCCGACTTTGTTGTGGGGTATTTCAGCAATATCGCTATACGTTAAGCCGTTGGTAGCGTGTTCAATTTTAAAATCGGCTAACCAAATTGTGGTGATGATAGTTAAAACGCCTATTAGTAATATCCATTTTAGTTTTTTCATTTGTATTTTTAAACTCTAAGCCAAACTCTTGACACTATTGTATAACTTTGGCACAATATAATCAAGAAAAGGCTTTCGGCCGTGGTTTATATACTACACTTAGCGGAAAGCCCTTTTTTGTTTTTAATATTTTTTAAAAAGCCACCTTTTTAGGTGGCCTTATGTTGAAGTTTGTTAATCTTTTCAACGAGTGTCCGCTGGTCTTCGTTTGATCGTCTGGCCGCCTCTTTAAACACGCGTATTTTTTCTTTGTCCGAAGCATGCAAAAAGAAGTCGGCAAAGGTGCCGTTTTTTTGCTTTGTTGTTTTGTGGTTCATAATCTTTCGTTAGGTTGATTTTTTCAAACTATTTTTTATTATTTTTGCCATCGCTTCGTGTCGTCCGCTTGTCCCAGCGATACAGGCGTGAAGATATTCTGTATTTGATTGTTTGCCCCAATCAATCGGGTTGTATCCTGAATCGGCGACAATTAAATCAAGAAATAAACGGATGGTTCTTCCGTTACCTTCGCGGAATGGATGAATTACATTAAATTCGTTGTGAAGTGTCGCCAATTTTTGAGAAAGATTGTTTTTGGTATCAGAATTGTTTGGCAAAGTTACTTGGAGTAATTTGTCGAATGTTTTTATTGTTTCTTCAATATGATTTATTGGCGCAAAAAACATATTATTTTTTGAAATGTTCACCGTTCTAACCTTGCCAGCCCACTCATACAATGTTTCAAAAAAATATTTATGAATAGAAAATAACAAAGAAAGGTCAAATTTAATTTTGCCTTTCTTTAATAATTCAAAAAAATGGGCGTAAGTGTCGGTGAGCAATACCGTCTCGGCATCTTCCAACTGTTTTTGATTTTTAATGCCAAGTTTGTTTTTTAAAATGCCATTGCTTACACCAGCAGTTTTATCGCTGACGTGATATCGCGAAGGCGCGGCCATAGGATTTTAAAGTTTGGATAATTTTTTTGTTTTTTTTGGCCATTACAAAACTAAGCCCCTCCATTTTTGAGGACTGTGCTACTGCTTTGTGTATTTTTTGAATGCTGATGGAGGTATTTTTCATAGCAAAGTAGGTAATTTATATATTAATTATACTACATTTTTTTGGTTATTTCAAGGCCAAGAGTAATTGACGAAATCGGATTGATATTGATAAATCGGCAATAAATATGTTATAATTAACCCAGAAGATAAGTCCTTAGGGTAAAGCCATGTGGAGGGCGCTGTCATCAAGAGCATCCCGATGAAGCGGGGATATCCCCGAAAGGCACTTTTAGAAAATCCGTTTTACAGTGGATTTTTGATTTGCGTCAATTGGTTAATATAGACAAACCCTAAAATTTTTGGTATCCTACCCTTATATGGAACATAATCCAAATTTTCTCAAAAAATTTAACCTTCAAGGTAGCCCAGAAGCCCAATCAGCCGCTCGGCGCACCAAAATACGCACTGGCGAGGCAGTGGAACAAAAGGCTGGGCCTTTAGTTCAAAACTACCTCGACCGATTTAGCGAGATATTAAACCGCAAAGGTTCATATAAAAATGGCTTAAACAAACGTGAGCATGGCATTGAAGCAGTAAAGCGTTTTTTGCATAAAGAAAATTTAATCGAACCGGCCGTTGCCACCGACCAGCATCTCGATCAACAGAAGAAAATCGCCCGTGAACAAGGTCATGGCGATGTTAACATTCCAAACTCACTGCGTGAAACAATCAAAGTCGCAGTCAAGCGAGTCGCGAGTGGTGAAAGTGTTGAGGAGGCACTTCATAATCTAC
>Ga0208246_1000484_pt1 | contig 31994 bp, 30 predicted proteins | sample RifOxyD2_FD_184039 | JGI IMG/M metagenome (GOLD analysis project Ga0208246, IMG submission 184039) | Soil microbial communities from Rifle, Colorado - Rifle Oxygen_injection D2 (SPAdes) | ecosystem: Environmental > Terrestrial > Deep subsurface > Rock core/Sediment | place: Rifle, Colorado... | reverse complement strand
CTTCGGTCACGACCCATTCGAGTACCTCATATACCCCGGAAACCGCGATTAAAAAAAGAACGGTAACATACAAAGCGATCGGTTTTACTCTCTGAAAAGAAGAAAAAAGTTCATAAAACGGCAAAAAGAGTAAAAAAGCAAATAAAAAATGAATTAAACGGTCGTAATGATTTCGTTCAAATCCGAAATAGTCGGTGATGGGAGAAAAAAACGGCATTTCACTGTAGGTATAATGTGCGCCGATCGCATGTAAAACGAAAAAAAGAAAGAGCATCCAAACACTTTTGTTTGAAAAATTAAAACGGCGATCACTCCAGATTAAGATCGGTAAAGCGGTAAATACGAGGATATTTTCAAGTAACCAATCATCACGATACCACGGGTTAATTGCCAAATAAAACCAAATGGTTATATAGAGAATAAAAAGAGAAAGTTTTAATTTCATAGCTGTATGATAACATAAATATAAGAAAGAGTAATTTTTTTGATTGTGTAGTAAGAGAAGAGGTAAAGGTGGCGCAGCGGACGGGACTCGAACCCGCGACCTCCTGCGTGACAGGCAGGCATTCTAACCAACTGAACTACCGCTGCAACCTAAACGAATGGTGGGAATTACAAGACTCGAACTTGTGACATCTACCTTGTAAGGGTAGCGCTCTACCAACTGAGCTAAACTCCCGTTTAATGTGCGTAAAAAAATCGAAATAACATATGGCGCAGCGGACGGGACTCGAACCCGCGACCTCCTGCGTGACAGGCAGGCATTCTAACCAACTGAACTACCGCTGCAGCCAAAAATTATGGTGGGAATTACAAGACTCGAACTTGTGACATCTACCTTGTAAGGGTAGCGCTCTACCAACTGAGCTAAACTCCCGTGAGTTTAAAAAATCAAAATAACATGAACAAGTGGCGACCCCTAAAGGATTTGAACCTCTGTTCCTACCATGAAGTGATAGTGTCCTTGGCCACTAGACGAAAGGGTCACTGAAATCAACAATATGGTGTCCCGTGATGGATTCGAACCATCGACCCCTTCATTAAAAGTGAAATGCTCTACCAGCTGAGCTAACGAGACCTCTTCAATCATCAAAACTGGACGATTGTGAGGGCGAAATTATAGGGGAAAGATGTCGTTTTGTCAAGGAGAAAAAGCGATTTAGGTAAAAAACAATTCTTTGTCAATATTAAGGAGCATTTTAACGGCCATCAGAACACTTTGCTCTTGGATGTAGTTACGATCCCCTTCGAAATGAAAACGTTCCGTGTGGACAGAGGTTTTCGACCTGGCACTGATGTATACGGTTCCTACCGGCTTGGCATCGGTTCCCCCTGTAGGTCCGGCAATACCGCTGATCGCCATTGCATAATCAGAGAAACTGACGTTCATAGCCCCCTCGGACATCTCTAAGACAACTTCGGCGCTTACGGCACCGTGCTGTTCAATCGCGTCATCATCGACTGCCAGCCAGTTGGCTTTGAGAGTGTTAGAGTAGGTAACGAGTGAACCGTCAAAAATGTTGGACGCTCCACTTTGGGAGGTGAAAAAATGGGCGAGTGATCCACCGCTGCAGCTTTCGGCAAATGAGATTTTTTTATGGTGGTGAGAGAGCTTCTCAATAATAAACGCCCCGATATTGGTAGCCGCAATGACTTTATGATGCATTAAACCGCGAGCAGATGCAATAAACTGTGAAAGATTTCCATGACGTCGGGTATGGATACGGATTTTGAGCCACCCCTCTACCAATTCGCTGAATTCGAGTTTTACATCGAAGTTTTGGGCTAAGGGTTCAAGGAGCGTTTGGGCACTCAGGAGCTCTTCATTAAAGAGGTGGATAGTGGCAAGACGCGATTCATCATCGATAAGAATCGGGGGGAGCATTTTCCCCTCCGTCGCTAAAATAACGTTGATCTCAGAGCTGTTATGGGTGAGGAGATAGCTGCCGTTTTCTAAGATGCTGGCGCGGGATGGGATAAGCATCTGCTCTTTTAAAATTTGATTGTCGGCGGTGACGGTACTGAGGAGTTTCCCCACAATCGTAAAGGTATTTTTAGTTGTGATGATGATGAGCTTGGATTCATTTTTTAAAAGAGTTTCCAGATGTAAAAAAAGTCCTTTATCCGACTCTTCAAAATAGTTGATGGAATCGATCGACGCAAGACGATTTTTGATACTTCGGAGGATATAACGCTCATACGCTTCATTCAAAATCAGCCGATTACCTACGAAAATAACATCACGTTTCATGGTTTTCCTGAGTATAAAATTGGGATAGTATAGCACAGTGACAGCAAATTTTAATCACCTAAAAGATATAATGCACCACTTTTTCTATAAGGTAACAGATGGATTATAAAGAGACCCTCCTTCTACCTCAGACTGAATTTCCGATGCGTGGAAATTTGGTTCAAAACGAGCCTACACGGTATGCTGCGTGGATTGCAAACGATGTTTACGGCAAAATGAAAGCCAATCGTAAAGGCTCAGAGAGTTTTACTCTGCATGACGGTCCTCCGTATGCCAACGGCCATACCCATATCGGTCATGCTCTCAATAAAGTTCTTAAAGATATTATTGTTAAATATCACTATTTCAACGGTAAATCGGTTCGTTTTACTCCCGGTTGGGATTGTCACGGGCTACCTATCGAGCAGCAAGTAGAGAAAAAACTGGGCGGAAAACAGAAAAAAGAGCTTCTCAGCACGGCAGAAGTGCGCCAAATGTGCCGCGATCACGCGTCAGAGTTTGTCGGTATCCAGCGCGAAGAGTTTAAAAAACTCGGTGTTATTGCGGATTGGGATAATCCGTATTTGACGATGGATTCCAAGTTTGAAGCGAATATCTATCGCACTCTTTGCGCCGTGGCGAAAAAAGGGCTTTTAATCGAGCGTTCCAAACCGGTCTATTGGAGCTGGGCGGAGCGGACGGCGTTAGCTGAAGCTGAAGTTGAATACGAAGATAAAGAGGACTATTCCATCTATGTCGCGTTTGAACTAAACGACGATGCTAAAATCCGTGCAGGAATCGAAGGGAATGCCGCCATCGTGATCTGGACGACGACACCGTGGACGCTTCCGTCGAACACAGGGATTTCTCTTAACCCCGAAGAGGTATATGTTCGTACCAGTGACGGATACATCGTGGCTGAAAAACGCTACGATGCCCTTATTGAAGAGGGGGTGTTCACAGGTACGGTTGTGCAACGTATTGAAGCCAAAAAGTTTGAAAATCTTTATGCGATCAATCCTCTCAATGGCCGTGGTTCGCATTTGGTTTTGGGTGAGCATGTTTTGATGGAGAACGGTTCGGGGTGTGTTCACACGGCGCCGGGACACGGGGAAGACGACTATCGTATCGGGCTTCGCTACAACCTCGAAGTGGTGATGCCGGTCGATGAGACGGGATGTTACGATCAGACGATTGTCCGTGAAAAACTTTTACCGAATGCCGAAGAGTTTGTCGGAACCCATATTTTCAAAGCGAATGAGCCGATTATTGCCCTTTTGGGTGAGAGTGCGTTAAAAGTATCGAAATTTCGTCACTCCTACCCGCACTGCTGGCGTTCCCATACGCCGCTCATTTACCGTGCGACGAAGCAATGGTTTATCAGCGTTGACGGAACTCCTGCGGGGGAGAGCAAAACACTTCGCGAAATCGCGCAGGCTGAAGTAGCTAAAACGGCGTTTTATCCTGAGAGCGGACGTAACCGTTTGGGTTCAATGGTCGAGAACCGCCCTGACTGGTGTATTTCCCGTCAGCGTGATTGGGGTGTTCCTATTGCATTTTTCCGCGTTAAGGCGACGGGTGAAGTGATTTTGGATGAGAAAGTGCTCAACTTTATCGCGATGATTTTCGAGATGCACAGCACTGATGCGTGGTATTCGATGAGCATCGAAGAGCTCCTCTATCCGGGATCGGGATACAAAGCGGATGAACTTGAAAAAGTTTCCGACATTCTCGACGTTTGGTTTGATAGCGGTTCGACGTGGAATGCGGTGCTGAAATCACGCAACTACGATGCGGGAGAGTATCCTGCCGATTTGTACATCGAAGGGTCTGATCAGCATCGCGGATGGTTCCAATCTTCCCTCTTTTTGAGTACTGCGGTGGAACATATCGCACCGTACAAAGCGCTTCTCACTCACGGTTTCACCGTCGATGAGAAGGGTGAGAAGATGTCGAAATCGAAAGGGAACGTTGTTGCTCCCGAATCGGTACTCAAAGAGTATGGAAGTGAGATCTTGCGTCTGTGGGTAGCAATGAGCGACTATCAGGGAGATTTGAAAATCTCCGGCAATATCCTCAAACAAACGGCGGATCAATATCGAAAACTCCGTAATACTTTTCGTATTATGCTCGCCAATCTCGATGGACTCGAATCTATCGTCTCCTACAGCGAAATGGGTGAGATCGATAAGTGGATCGTGGCAAAAGCGAAAGAGGTATTTGATGAGACCCACCGTTTGTTTGGGGAGTACAATTTTGTTCATGGTATGAGCGGATTGAACTATTTCATCGTGAATGAACTCAGCGGTGTTTATATCGATATCACCAAAGACCGCATGTATTGTGATGCGGCCGACTCGGCAGAGCGCCGCTCGACGCAGAGTGCTATGGCAATTATCGCAAAATCGATGTTAGGGCTGATCGCTCCGATTTTGACCTATACCGCCGATGAGATTTTCGAGAATGCCCCCTCTATTTTAAAGGGAGAAGCAAACGATATTTTCGATGTAACGTACGCTTCTATCGAAGCGGTTGAGAGCAGCTGGGATGACGCAACGATGAAAGTGATCCGTGAAAAGTTCAATGAGATCGTGGATGGATTGAAAAAAGAGAAAGTGATTAAAAATACCCTTGAACTCGTTATCTCTACGAAGTCAGAGTCTGCCAAAGCAATGAAAAAAGAAGATATTGAAGAGTATCTGGTCATCTCTAAATGGTGCGCTTGCGAACTGAAAGATATTTTGGGGACATTTGAGATCGAGGGAGATATTTTTAATATCGCTCTCGCTACCAAAGCTAAATGCCCCCGCTGCTGGAAATACCATAGTGAAAAAGAAGAGATGGTGTGTAAACGATGTGCCTCAGTAGTTTCGGGATGGATGGTCGCAGAATGATTACTATGACACAGCCTGTTCCGATGAGTTTTATCATTGAAACCGTCGGAGTTATTTTGGCCGTCATTGGATTAGGTATTATGATGGTTAAACAAGCAAAACGTAGAAAGGAACGTGTATGATAACACTCAAAGAGGCGTTAAAGCTCTCGAAAGAGGAACTAAACTTACTCAAAGATGAGTTGAAAGCCAAGATTGCCGCCAATCCTGAATTGAATGCGTATATTGATGTGCTTAATGTCGGTGAGGGGATTCCGATCGCGATTAAAGATAATATCCAAGTTACGGGATGGTCGGTTACTTCAGGGTCTAATATCCTCAAAGGGTATATTGCCCCTTATAACGCGACTGTTATCGAAAAACTTCTCGCTAACAATATGTCTCCATTTGGGCGGACAAATATGGATGAATTTGCGATGGGTTCAACGACGGAGAGCAGCTGTTACGGCAAAACGCTCAACCCGCTGAACCACAACTGTGTCCCGGGTGGAAGTTCGGGCGGTTCGGCAGCGGCAGTGGCGGCAGGGCTTGCGGTAGCGGCTTTAGGAAGTGACACGGGTGGATCGATCCGTCAGCCGGCGGCGTTTTGCGGTATCGTCGGGATGAAGCCGACCTACGGACGTGTGAGTCGTTACGGGCTTGGTGCGTATGCGAGTTCACTCGATCAGATCGGACCGATGACCCAAAACGTTGAAGATGCGGCGATTTTGTATGATATTATCCAAGGTCATGATCCGAAAGATTCAACCTCTGCAGAGCGCAATGACGGCACTGTGAGTGATAAACTCGATCGTAATGTGAAACTAAAAATCGCTGTCGTACCTGACTATGTCAAGGATGCCTCAGAAGATGTCCGCAAAGCGTATACAAAAGCGATAGAAGCCCTTAAAAACGCAGGACATACCATCGTCGAGAAAAGCCTGATGGACCCGAAATACGACATCTCAGCGTACTATATCACCGCAACGGCGGAAGCGACAACCAATCTCGCCCGCTATGACGGTATCCGCTACGGGAATCGTGTCGAAGGAGAGAATCTAAAGGATACTTTTCTTCAAACCCGCTCACAGGGTTTCGGTGCCGAAGTACAACGTCGTATTATGCTCGGAAACTTCGTCCTCTCATCAGGCTATTACGATGCCTATTATGTCAAAGCCCAAAAAGTGCGCTCATTGATTCAAGAGGAGTATAATAAGATTTTCGAAGAGGTTGATCTTATTTTAACTCCGGTTGCTCCCCGTACCGCGTACGAGTTTGGGGCTCTTAGCGATCCGCTTGAGATGTATTTGAGCGATATTTACACCATTTCGGTCAACCTCGCGGGACTTCCCGCGATCTCGATTCCGGTCGACACGAGCGATAACGGTATGCCTGTCGGACTTCAACTCATTGCCGCTCCGTATGCGGAGCAAACACTTTTTAACGGGGCACTTAGCCTCGAAACTCAATTACAAGGATAACCTCATGAATATTCGTAAACGCGCCCTCACTTTTGAAGATGTATTGCTTATCCCAAAATACTCTGAGGTTCTCCCTAAAGAGGTGAGTTTAAAAACAATGTTGACCCGTAACATTCCCCTCAATATTCCGATGGTTTCGGCGGCTATGGATACGGTAACGGAATACCGTGCGGCAATTGCTATGGCACATTTGGGCGGTATCGGGATTATCCATAAAAATATGGATATCGAGACTCAAGTCAAGCAGATCAAAAAAGTTAAAAAATCAGAAAGCGGTATCATTATAGACCCAATTTTTGTTCATCCGGATGCTACCCTTGAAGATGCTGAAGCATTGATGAGTGAGTTTAAAATTTCGGGTGTTCCTGTCGTCGATACCCATAATAAATTACTTGGGATTTTGACCAACCGTGATATGCGTTTTGAGAAAGATTTATCGAAGTTAGCAATTGACGCGATGACTCCAATGCCGTTGGTAACGGCACAAGCTGGGATCACATTGGCAGATGCTGAGCAAATGATGCACGTTAATAAAATTGAGAAGCTTCCGATTATTGATAACAACGGCTTGCTTAAAGGGCTGGTAACGATCAAAGACATTAAAAAGCGAATCGAATACCCTCACGCGAACAAAGATGATTTCGGCCGTCTTCGCGTCGGTGCGGCGATTGGTGTCGGACAGCTTGACCGAGCGCGTGCTCTTGTAGATGCGGGTGTGGATGTTTTGGTACTTGACTCGGCTCACGGTCACTCTAAAGGGATTTTGGATACCGTTAAAGCGATCAAAAAAGAGATGGTCGTTGACATCATCGCCGGAAATGTTGCTACGGGTGAAGCGACACTTGCTCTTATCGAAGCGGGTGCTGATGGGGTTAAAGTGGGTATCGGGCCTGGATCTATCTGTACAACCCGTATTGTTGCCGGTGTAGGTGTCCCTCAAATCTCGGCTATCGATGAGTGTGCCGCTGTTGGGCGTGCACATGGCGTACCGATCATTGCCGATGGAGGTATTCGCTATTCAGGTGATATTGCCAAAGCCCTCGCCGTTGGTGCGAGCGTTATTATGGCGGGATCACTCCTCGCAGGAACCGAAGAATCACCGGGCGATACGATCATGTACCAAGGGCGTCAATATAAATCATACCGCGGTATGGGCTCAATAGGGGCTATGACAAAAGGTTCAACCGATCGTTATTTCCAAGAGGGGACGGCTGCAGATAAACTCGTTCCTGAGGGGATTGAAGGGCGTGTACCGTTTCGCGGAAGTATCGCTGCGGTAGTGCATCAGATGATGGGGGGGCTACGCTCTTCTATGGGATATTGCGGCTCTGAGAGCATTGAAGCGTTCTGGGATAAGGCAGAGTTTGTCGAAATCACCAGTGCAGGGCTGAAAGAGTCACATGTTCATGATGTTATTATTACTCAAGAGGCACCGAACTACCACGTATAAATAATCCTTATTAATCTAATGGCCATTAAGCCATTAGAGAAACATGGGGAAATACTGGGTATGTTGATACAATTGCACAAAACAACCTAAAGGATGAACATGCAACTTCAAACCGAAGCGCTTCACGCAGGATACGATAAAGATACCCAACGGACGATGGCAGTACCGATGTACATGAGTACCGCTTTTGATTTTGGCACTACCGATTTTGCGGCAAGCAGTTTTAATCTACAGCAAGGGACAGATAATGTCTATACCCGAGTAGGTAATCCTACAACAGCTGTTTTGGAAAAACGATTTGCTGTTCTAGAAGGTGGTAGCGGTGCATTGGCCGTAAGCAGTGGAATGAGTGCTATATTTTACAGCATCCTTAATGTTGCGCAAGCAGGTGATAACATCATCGTTGCCAATCAACTCTACGGCGGAACGGTTACACTCTTTTCTCAGACATTAAAACGATTGGGAATTGAAGCCCGTTTTTTTGATATTCACTCACCTGATGCTATTGAAGCGTTAGTGGATGAGCATACCCGATGTCTATTTTTCGAGAGTATCACCAACCCGAGTATCGATGTTCCTAATTTTGATACGTTGATTGCTATTGCGAACAAGTATAATATTCTAACGATTGTTGATAATACGGTTGCTACCCCTATGTTATGCCAGCCATTATTGTTGGGTGTGGATGTTGTCGTTCACAGTGCGAGTAAATACACAACGGGTCAAGGGCTTGCAATTGGTGGATTAATCGTTGAGCGAAAAAATCTAGCCGAAAAAATCAAAGGAAACCTCCGTTATCCCGATTTTAATACCCCTGAAGTGAGTTATCATGGATTGGTATTTGCTGATTCGGTCGTCAGCGGTATTTTATTTACCTTTCGAACTCGAATGATTCTTATGCGTGATACGGGTGCAGTATTGAGCCCTTTTAACGCATGGTTATTTATTCAAGGGGTTGAAACGTTATCACTACGGATGAAGCAACATTCTCAAAGTGCATTGCAAATTGCACAATGGCTAGAAAATCATCCTCGTGTTAAAAAAGTAAACTATCCGTTGCTAGAGAGTGATAAAAGCTATTCCAATGCACAAAAATATCTCACGAAGGGTGCGAGCGGATTACTCAGCTTTGAGGTAGAAGACTTTGAAACGGCAAAAAAGGTATTGGATAATGTTGAGATATTCTCAATCGTGGCTAATATCGGAGATAGTAAATCGATCATAAACCACTCCGCTTCGACAACGCATCAACAACTCAGCCCAGAGGAATTGAAAAAAGCGGGCGTGAGTGCAGGATTGATCCGTTTAAGTGTTGGATTGGAAGATGGTGATGATTTGATTGCTGATTTGAAAGCGGCGCTTGACGCGTAAAGGGCATTATGTTAAATCTGCAAATCAAAAGTGAACATTTTACCAACCCTCTCTATCTGGAGAGCGGGCGTATCTTAGAACCGTATGACATTATCTATGAAACATACGGTGAGCTTAACGAAGCGCGGGATAATGTGATCGTGATCTGTCATGCCCTCACGGGCTCTCATCATGCGGCTGGGACGTATGATGGGGATAACAAGAGCGGTTGGTGGGATGGACTTATAGGGCAGGGAAAAGCGGTCGATACCGACAAATTTTTCGTGATCTGTACAAACGTTTTGGGGAGCTGTTTCGGTTCGACCGGACCAATGTCGATGCGCTATCCCTATCAGGAACCCTACCGTTATAAATTTCCCGTCATTACGATCCTCGATATGGTGAAAGCACAGCGGATATTGTTTGATCGTTTGGGTATTCATCAAGTGCATGCCATCATCGGCGGATCGATGGGTGGGATGCAAGCTTTAGCCTTTGGTGTGTTCTTCCCTAATTTTGCTAAAAAAATTATAGCGATGGCAACGACAGCAGCAACCCAACCGTGGGCGATCGCGTTTAACAAAGTAGCGCAAGAGGCGATTCTCAAAGATCCCGAGTTTAAAAACGGTTATTATGATCCGAAAGTGATTCGTGAAAACGGCCTTAGTGGCATGGCAATCGGGCGTATGGCAGGGCATATCAGCTTTTTATCCCATCAGTCTATGACGAAGAAGTTCGGTCGTGAATACAAACGAACGGATGGTTTATATGAGTTATTCGGTAAGTTCCAAATCGAATCGTATTTGGAGTACAACGGCTATAACTTTACGAAGTGGTTTGATCCCCTTTCGTATCTCTATATCACGAAAGCGATCAACATCTACGATCTTTCACGAGGGTTTGATTCAATTGAAGAGGCGCTCTCGAAAATCAACGCGGAACTCTATCTGGTCGGATTTGAAAAAGATATCCTTTTCCTTCCAAGCGAAATGGAAAGTATCCACACCGCAATGAGGGCATTAGGGAAAACGAACAGTGATTATCTTGAAGTTACAAGTGATTACGGACATGACGCTTTTTTAGTAGAAATTGATAAAATAGAGAATTATGTTCGGGAGGCACTATGAGTAGTGAAGAGAGTTTCGAGACGAAGATAACCAATGCCAAGGCGATTCTAGAGAAGTTGATGGATCCTGCAATGCCGATGAACGAGAGTGTCAAAGCGTATGAAGAGGGGATGAAAGAGTTAAAAATTGCCGAAACTATGCTTCAAAATGCACAGTTACAGATACAAATCATCAAAAATCAGGAGCAATAATGCGTGTTGCCATACTCCAACTCCCCTCTATCGGCATGGGGAGTAATAAACTTGAAAGTTATGCACGAGTTGCAAATCAAAAAGGGGTGAAACTTGTTTTAATGGGTGAATATCTCCTGAACCCGTTTTTCAAAGAGCTGATCCAAACTCCCATCAGTATGATTGCTGAACAAAGTGCCTATCAAATAGAAACTCTCAAAGCTCTGGCGCTCAAATACGACCTTACTTTTGTTGCCCCTATTGTTACCGTGAAGAAAAAAGAGTGTACGAAAATGATTGCCAAAGTCAACGCCCGCAGTGTCACCTATTATCCTCAGCAATTTTTGATTAACTATCCTCATTGGAATGAAGAGAAGTTTTTTAATAATCCGATAGAGTCGGTAAAACCTCCGATGATTTTTGCGTGCGAAGGGTTTAAATTTGCCGTAATGGGCGGTTATGAGACACACTTTGATCCGATGTGGGATGCCGTAACTTCGAAAGTTGTGGATGCGGTTTTAGTACCGAGCGCTTCAACGTTTGAGTCGCATAACCGATGGAGAGAATTGATTAAAACCAGAGCGTTTACCCACAACTGTTATATTCTTCGTGCGAATCGTGTCGGGGAGTATTGTGATGAACACCATGCGTGGAAGTTTTACGGTGATTCAATGGTCGTCTCTCCGGATGGGGAGATTGAAGCCGATCTTGGTAATACCGAAGAGCTGTTGATTGTTGATCTTGATCGAAAAAGCCTCACAGAATCACGTAAAGGGTGGGGGTTTAAAGAGGCGTTACGAAAACGAAGCTAGATTGAAAAAGTTAATTTTTCTTTTTTTCGTTTCTACATTCGCACTTCAAGCCTCTTTTCTAACGCTTCAAAAAGATGTTTTAACGCCCACTGAGGGGTCAATATCTTATTATGAAGATATTCAAGGAAGTTTCAATCTTGAGGAGATAAAAGGGGTGCAATTTACCCCTTATACCAAAGCGCGGAGTGTGAATTTTGGATTTACACAATCTGTTTACTGGTTTAAAATTAATCTGCGTAATACTTCTTCCACAGATACACATTGGTGGATAAAAATTGATTATCCCCTTTTAGAATCTATTGATATGTATCTTCTCCAACCTAATGGCCAAATTATCAAGCATCAGCAAATGGGAACCTCTCAGCCGTTTAGTTCACGGGATATCGGCTCGCATTATTTTATTACAGAACTTCCTCTTTACAATATTACCGATTCAACCCTCTTGCTGCGTGTAAAAACCCAAAGTTCGATGCAGCTTCCGATCTCTATTTTCTCTTCTGAGAGTTTAATGGAAGATCTAGAAAAAAATAATATTTTTGTAGGGATCTACTACGGGATTTTTTTTATTGTTCTTCTCTATAACGCGGTGTTATTTATTTATACGATGGACAAAAACTATCTTCGATATATTTTATTTCTTGTCTCTTTTATTTTATGGCAACTCTCATTTGACGGGTTGGGGATTAAATATATTTGGGGTGATAATTACTGGTTTATTGAACACGGATCGAGTGCATTTATCCCCTTTACCGCTTTTTGTGCCCTCTATTTCAGCCGATACTTTTTGAATACGCCAATCTATGCTCCGAAGGTTGATAAGACCATTCTTATATTGATGTTCTTGAGTATTATTATGACAATTGCCTCATTATTTCTCCATTATGGAGAGGTCATTCCTATTAATGCCGCTTTGGCTACTATTCTGCCCTTAGTATTGCTGATAGCGGGTTTGAGAGTAATGCGTCATGAATATCGAGCTGCCCGTTTTTATGTTGCCGGATGGAGTTCGTTTTTGATCGCAACGATCATTTTTGCATTTAATAAATTCGATCTTATCCCCAGCTTTTACGGGATCAACAATGTTCAGCAAATCGGATCGGCAATAGAGATGATTTTCCTCTCTCTCGCATTAGCCGATAGGGTGTATCTATTGCAGCGTGAATACATTGAAAAATTGAATCATCTCAATGATACCCTCAGAGATAAGGTAGAGAGTGCATTAAACGAAGCACGTCTTAAAGACCGCTTGTTTGTTCAGCAATCCAGACTCGCGGCCATGGGGGAGATGATTGAGCAAATAGCACATCAATGGCGTCAGCCGCTTCACACTTTGGCGTTGATTAATCAGGATATGTATGTGAAGCAGAAGCTTGGAAAATGCGATGAAAAAGCTTTTGAGGAGAGTCATGAACGGATAGACGAACATCTTCAATACCTCTCTAAAACGATTGATGATTTTCGTAATTTTTACAAAACCGATAAATCGAAATCACTGGAAGATGTGGGTGAATTAGCAGTAGAAGCATTGAAGCTGAGTGATGTATTTCTAAAATACGCAAAAATTAAAACCTACCTCGATGCTTCAACGACACTCAAAGTGAATATTGCCAAAAATGAGATGATACAGGTTTTGATGAATTTGATAAAAAATGCCCATGACGCTATTCTTGAACAGAGAATGAGCGATGGGAAGATCTTAATTCATATCGAAGAGTTTGAGAAGGGAATTAAGATCAGTGTAGAAGACAATGCCGGTGGGATCGCTTCAAATATTATAGAAAAAGTATTTGACATCTATTTTACGACGAAAGATAATGAGCACGGAAGCGGGCTGGGACTTCACATGTCCAAATATATTATTGAAGAGAGTTTCGGAGGAAAAATTTGGGTTGAAAATATTGGCGGCGGCGCCCGTTTTATTATTCTCCTTCCATCAGAAGAGATTCAAACCTTAGCGTCAGAGTCAGAATAGTAGGACTATTTATCAAAACGATGGTAAGCTAAAGTCCAAATATCAAAGGAGCAGAAATGATGCACTATTTTCACCGTCAGGTGCAATTGTGGGGGGAAGAGACGCAACAACTCCTGCAAGCAAAGAAGATAGCCATAATCGGAAGCGGAGGGCTTGGCTCATCCTTAGCATTCGCTCTGGGTGCATCTGGGATCGGTGAGATTCATATGATTGATTTTGATACGGTGAGTTTGCATAATATCCATCGTCAAATCGCTTTTAAAATGGGAGATGAAGATAAATACAAAGCTGAACTGTGTGCCACTTTGATTGAAGAGCGGTGTCCCTATGTGAAAGCTTATCCACACGTATGCCGATTTGAGGAATTTGCTGAAAAGAATATTGAGGTTGACCTGATTATCGATGCAACGGATAATTTACCCTCTCGAGGCGCTATTAACACCTATGCCAAGTCTAAAGGGTTGCCTTGGGTTTATGGATCGGTAGAAGCGTTTAACGGGCAAGTTTGTTTTTTTGAAGAGGCCTCTTTTAACGAACTTTTTAAAATTACTTCTAAAACCCCTGCAGGCATTGCAGCACCTATCGTCATGCACATCGCTTCGTTGCAGGCCAATTTGGCATTGCGCTATCTTGCGGGCTTGAATGTGAAAAAAGACAAGCTCTACTATCTCTTTTTCAACGAAGAGGGGGAGTTAGTAACGCAAAAATTTGCGCTACCTAAAAGTGAAGGCTAACGTGCCGAAATAAATTTAGCCAGAGCATCGATCTGAGCATCATTAAGCGTTTTGGCTTGCCCCTGCATAAGGGCTTTCATCTCTTTGCCATAGGTACCGGCTTGATAACCCTTAAGGGCATCTTTTACTTGTTGTTCACTAAATTCAGCAATAACAGCTGATTTCCCCAATGCCGGTTTTTCACCTTTAGCTCCATGGCAAGAAGCACATTTTTGTCCAAACAAGGTTGCGCTATCAACGGATGTTGCTATGGGGGCTACAGTTTCTGTTACGGGAGCTTTTTGTTCAGGAGTTGATATATTTGCTTCGACGCTCTTTTCGACTATGGTTTGGGGTTCAGTGGATGAGGGTGTTTGTTCTGAGGTTGATTCACTGCATCCGATTAAAAAAAGGGAACAGATAACAGGGAGAAAGGTTTTCATATAAGAATACTCCTAATTTAGATTAGGACAGTGTATGATAAGTTAGTTTGATTTTATTTTAAAAGATAGAGAAAGAGGAAAAATTTCGCACCGGAGTGCGAAACTAGGAATAAGTCGAAACTTATTGAGCAGCAGTAACGTTTGCTTCAACAGCAGTAGCGTTTGCTTCTTCCATTGGTGCAGCAGCTTCTTCAGCAACTGGTGCAACTTCTTCAGTAGCAGCAGGTGCTTCTGTAGTAGCAGATTCGCTACATCCGATGAACATAGCAGCAAGTAACAAAGCAGAGATAACTTTCAACATGGTAAGGCTCCTTAAAAAAATATGGCGGAAGTATACCACTACTTCCCCTATACTTGTCAAGTATTTTGGAGTTTTTTTTTAAATATTTTTTTTAAATCCCTAAAATAGGGCTTTGTGTGACATCAAAACTTTATCAAATAAGTATGAAATAAGGGTAAAACTGTGACAGAGAAAGAAAAAAAAATGGGTAATTTTCTATTTTTTGGCGCTTATTTACTATTGATTGTCTTTTCAGAGGCATTTAAAGAAGCGAAATTAAACGACTACCGCCCTAGGCGATAGTACTAATATGAGCGTTATCGACCTGCTGGAAGAAGATTGGGAAGGGGAGGTGTTTGCTTATCTGACCATCCTCCTCCTAATGCTTTATAGAGAGAGAGGGTAGTGATAAGGGCATTTTGTTTGGCTATCAGGTGTTGCTGCGACGCTTGGATCCATTGTTGTTGTACGAGAAGCATGTCGCTGTAAGTGATGGTTCCTACTTGATAGCGTAATTTACTCTGCTCTAACGCTTTGTGTATCGCATTGGAGCGTGCATATTGATAGCTCAGTTGATCTTTCGCCTTAGCCGCTTGTCCTATGGCGTTATCGGTGTCGTTAAAGGCACTGACGATACTCTTCTTATAAAGAGCCAGTGTTTGGTTCCGATCGGCTTCGGCCGTTTTAATTTCGCCGGCAATCCGCCCTGCAGAGAAGAGGGGGACACTAATGGAGGGGGCGAGTTCCCAAATACGTGCCGGATTGGAGACGAAGTTGTTTAATTCAAGACTTTGCACCCCTAACATCCCTGTTAGTTTGATGCTGGGAAAATAGGCGGCACGGGCAACTCCGATTCGGGCATTGGCGGCAATCAGATTTTGTTCTGCCGCTGCGATATCCGGACGTTTGTTCAAGAGGCTCGATGGGAGTGCAGAGGGTACGTCCGGAAGTGTTATTTTATCTAAGGATGTAGCACGAACAGGTGAGGGATTGCGCCCTAATAAAAGGTTAAACGTTGACTCTTCTGCTATTTTAGAGGCTTCTAATTGAGAAAGGGTCGCTTTAGCACTTTCTATTTCAGATATAGATTGTAACAAAATGGTCTCACTGATAACACCGTGTTTGTATTTTATCTCATTGAGTTTTACGATTTCATCACTCAGTTCAACGTTCTTTTGTGCCAAAATGATCTGTTCTTGTAAGGAGGAGAGTTTAAAGTACGATGCGGCAACGCTTGAAGCAGTGGACAGTTTGAGTGTTTGCGAGGCGTATTCGCTGGAAAGAAGTGCGGCGCGTGCCGATTCATTGGCACGGCGTACTTTTCCAAACAGATCGATTTCATAACTGGCTAACGACAAAGATCCCGCATAGGTAGAGGTTACCCCCTCACGAAGTTGATTACCGCCGCTAGAGGCATTATCGACCCCTTTACGAGTTAAAGAGCCGTTCGCGTTGATTTGAGGGTAGAGATACGATTTGGCTTGATCAAATTGTCCTAAGAGTGCATCGACGGAAGCTCGGGAGGCTTGAAGGTCATAATTGGAGGCTTGCGCCTCTTCAATAGCACGATTGAGAGCCTCATCGTTGAAGTTTTTCCACCACTCACTATCTATACTCTTGTGAGTCGTTTGATTGCTCTCGTTATGGAGAAACGTATCCGGCGTGGTAACATCAGGGCGAACATAATCGGGTCCGATGGCGCATCCCCCCACTAAGAGGGCGGAGAGAAGGGTGAGATGGAGGTGTACTTTATTCATGATCGGCTCCTTTAGGAGAGGCAAATTTTTCCTGAGCGGTCGCGACCCAGTAATAGAGGAACGGGATAAAGTAACGCTCGATAAACGTTGCCGCCAGCATCCCTCCGAACATCGCCACCCCGATTGAGAATCGTCCCATAGCACCGGCTCCGGAGCTGAAGATAAGGGGGAGCATACCGGCGAGGAACGCGAAAGAGGTCATCATCATCGGACGGTAACGAAGCCGCGCCGCCTCCATCGTCGCATCGTAGATATTTTTCCCCAGTTGACGCTGCTCCTCGGCAAATTCGACGACCAAAATCGCATTTTTGGCGGAGAGGGCGATGAGGGTGAGTAACCCGATTTGGAAAAAGACGTTGTTGTTTAAAAACGGAATAACCCATACGATCGCGTAGGCTCCCATTATCCCATACGGAACGGCAAGCATAATCGATATCGGCAACGTCCAGCGCTCATACAGTGCCGCTAAAATGAGATACACCATCACGAGGGCAAAGGCGATGATAAAGAGGGCTTTGGAGCCGACCAGTTTCTCTTGGAGGTACAATCCGTCCCAATCGTAGCTTGCGGTGGATGGCAATACGGTGTCTCCCGCCTTTTCGATCGTTTTAATAATATCTCCTGAACTGTATCCCGGTGCGGGTGAGCCCATAATCGTCGTACTCAAAACACCGTTAAAGTGTTCAATCGAGGAGGGGGCACTTGACATCTTGACTGTTACAACACTCGAAAGCGGTACAAGCTGCCCGCCGGAGGATCGAACCCACGCACGACCTATATCTTCGGGAGTGGAGCGGAAAGGGGCATCGGACTGCATTTGAACCCAGTACGTTTTGCCGTTTTTATCGAATTGATTAACGTACATCGTTCCGATGGTTGCTTGGAGGGTTTGATACACATCACTGATGGCAAGCCCCATCATTTTGGCTTTTTCACGATCCACTTCGACGGTTAGGGTCGGATTGTTGATGTTCATCGTACTGAAAGGATTTTTGATGCTCGGTTCATTTTTAAGTTCACCGATAAAGGCATTGGTGGTCGCCGCATGGTGATGATAATCGTTGCTTCCCGGCTGCAAGAGTTTGAGACTGAACATATCGGATGCTCCCATCCCCCGAATTGGAGGGGGAGGCATGGCAAATACTTTTGCCTCTTTAATACTGCCGAGTTTCGGTCCTAAGGAGTTGAGAATACCGAATACTTTGAGCTCATCGGTCGTTCTCTCATCCCACGATTTGAGACGGGTAAATATGACGGCGGAGTTCGGTTCTTGAGAAAAGGTAAGGACGTTAAGTCCCGTAATAGCGGTAAATTTGTAAACCCCTTCTTGCTTCTCTAATATCTTTTCAACCTCTTTGACCACTTCGAGGGTACGGTTTGCGGTAGCACCTTCTGGGAGGTTGATACTGGTGATGAAATACCCCTGATCTTCCATTGGTAAGAAAGCACTTGGGAGCGTTTTGTGGAAAAAGGCGATAAAACCATAAGTGGAGAGGTAGATTACCAAAAAGATCAAGGGACGGCTGATCATATAGGCGGATCGGCGAACATACCCCTCGGTCATTTTGGCAAACATACGGTTAAACCAGCGGAAGAATGCGGCAGGCTCTTCGGTATGCTTTTTAAGGATCAACGCACCGATAGCAGGGGCAAAGGTGAGTGCCATAAAGCCTGAAAAGACAACGGAGATGGCAATGGTGGCGGCAAACTGCTTGTACAGCTGTCCCGTCATCCCCCCCATAAAGGTAGCAGGGATGAAAACGGCACACATAACCAGAACAATCGCAACAACAGGACCGGAGATTTGGGTCATCGCCTTGATCGCCGCCTCACGGGGAGAGAGCTTTTCGCTCTGCAGTATCCGCTCCATATTCTCGACGACGACAATCGCGTCATCAACGACAATTCCGATGGCGAGTACCAAACCAAACAGGGTGAGGGTATTGATCGAATATCCGAGCAGATACATTCCGATAAAGGCACCCGTCAGAGAGATCGGGATCGAGAGGATCGGAATCATTGCGGCGCGGGTGCTTTGCAAAAAGAGATAAATAACCAAACTGACGAGGATAATCGCCTCTAAGAGGGTAGAAACTACCTCTTCGATGGAAATTTTGACGAAATCGGTCGTGTCGTAGGGGATATTGTACTCGATCCCTTTTGGAAATTTTTGGGAGAGTTTCTCCATTTTAGCGGCAACGGCGGCAGAAGTATCGAGCGCATTGGCATTGGTATCGGCAAAAATACCGATCATGGCCGCCGGTTTACCGTTGACCCGTCCGAAAAATTCGTAGTTTTGGCTTCCGAGTTCGACACGGGCAACATCTTTCAAACGGATCATAGAACCGTCATGTTTGGAGCGGACGATAATGTTTTGGAACTCTTCGGCTGTTGAGAAACGCCCTTTGGAAGTGAGCTGCATCGTCCACATCTGCGCATCATTGGTAGGTGCTTGTCCTAAACGACCCGGAGAGACTTGGAGATTTTGATCTCGGATCGCTGCGGCTATTTCGGTCGAACTGACACCGAGTGAGGCCATTTTATCAGGATTGAGCCAGACACGCATCGCGTAATCGCGTTGACCGAAAATCTGTGCCCGTCCCGCACCGGGGATTTTTTTCACTTCATCGAGGAGATTGGAAGAGATATAGTTACTGATTTGCGTCGCATCATAGCTCCCATCGGGGGAGGTGATTGCAACGATGAGAAGGATATCGGAGGTCTTTTTCTCGACCGTTACCCCAAGATCACGGGTTGTTTGAGGAAGTTGTGCCAAAACAGAGTTGATTCGGTTTTGGACCTCTACGGCCGCCATATCTTGATTGACACCGATATTAAACGTACATGTAATGGTTCCGCTTCCCGGCAGGGCGGCAGCTTTGGAAGACATATACATCAATCCATCGGCTCCCGCAATTTGTGATTCGAGAGGGGTGAGGATGTTGTTGGCAATCGTTTCGGCATCGGCACCCGGATATTTGGCGGTGACGACGACAGTCGGCGGGGTGAGATTCGGCAGCTGTGAGATGGGGAGGGTTTTAATCGCCGCAAACCCCAGCAGCATGATGATAATACCGATAACGGCGGAGAGAACCGGACGGTTGATAAAGAATTTACTAAACATTATTTTTTACTCTCAGGAATGACTTGAGAGCCGGGTCTGAGTTTAGGCAGTCCGTCTATCGCGATTTTATCCTCTGGCGTAATACCGCTTTCTATGATGATATTTCCATCAATCCATTCGCTTGTCGTGACAGGGCGGGGAGAGACGGTATTGTTCGCTTCCACGATGTAAACGAATTTCCCTTTATCTCCGGTCATCACGGTTTTTTGAGGGATATAGAGGGCATTAGTCCACTCCATCCCTTTTACTTTAACCCGTACAAACTGCCCGGGGAGGAGTTTATGGTCGCTGTTTTCGAGTAGCGCGCGGTAGGTAATATTTCCGGTTGTTGAGTCGATAAACGGTGCAATGAAGTCGATGGAACCTTTACGCTCTAACGTTGAACCGTCACTAAGGATAAGTTCAATCGTGTATTTTCCCTCTTTTGGTGCGATCAGTTTTCCTGACGTTATCGCATTTTGACGGGCAAGTTTTTGGTTTTCGCTAAAAGTAAAATTGACATAAATCGGATTGCTTTGAAACATCGTCGTGAGAAGTCCGTTAGCTCCGGCGGTAACGTAGGTACCGACATCCACTTTTGAACGATCGACAAATCCGCTGAGGGGAGCTTTGATCGTGGTATAGCTGAGGTTGAGTTTGGCTTGTTCTAATACTGCTTTGGCTCCTGCTAGGGCTGCTGCTGCATTGCGTTCGTTTGCCGTCGCGGTATCAAGGTCTTGGGCACTTGCGGCATTCGCGGAAGCGAGTGGTTTGATACGGTTGAGGACTGCTTTGGCGTTGGTGTGGTTCGCTATTGCCAAATCATACGCGGCTTGGGCACTGGCGAGGGAGTTTTTCAAATCACTCGGATCAATGACGAATAAGGTATCCCCTTTTTGCACTGCAGAACCCTCGGTATAGGTTCGTTTCTGGAGATATCCACTCACCCGTGCGAAGATTTGAACGGTGTTATAGGCTTGGGTTTGTCCGGTTGCTTCCAAAATGGCAGGGAAATTGCCGACTTTCGGTTGGGTTGTAGTAACAGGAATCGGCCCCTCAGGCGGTTTTTCCATCCCTTTGGCTTTGGGGCGTTCACATCCAGTGAAAGCAAGGATAAGTGCACTGGAGAGGGCAATAGTGGTAAGGGGGTTCATTCGGATTCCTTTGAGGTGTAATTGAGTGTGAGGCACATCTGTTTTAAGACACGTAGAGTAATAGCGAGTTCGTTCGGATCGATCCCTTGATGGATGTATCGAGTCGCTTCCGCCAAAACGCTCATAGTCGGTTGCTCCAGTGCGATCCCTTGCGCTGTAAGGGTGACATGATTGCACCGTTTATCCGAACACGCGGTCGCTCTTTGGATGAGGGAACGTTTTTCCAAACCTGCGATCAGGCGGGTTATGGACGTTTTATCTTTACCGACGAAATCGGCAATATTTTGTTGGGTAGAGGTTTTCTCTTTCCACAATACGACCATCACTTTAAACTGCTCAATCGTCATATCAATCCCGTTTAAGGCGAGTTGACGCGTGAGGTAATTGCGCGCCGCCATTGCGGAGTGGTTGGTTACACACCCTAACGATTCTTCAATCGGGCATTCACATCGATTCATAAAAATCTCCTAAATAGTTGACTATGCAACTAATTGAACGAATTCTAGTTTAAATTGCACTCCAAAGTCAAGCTCTATTTGTTAATAATGTTAATAGTTAAGGAGGATTTGTGCGCTATAATCCGCCGATTTTTATTTAAGAGGGTTTGACAATATGTCTCGAGTCGTTTTTCTTGTTATGGTTTTAATGGGTTCGTTGTGGGGTGCGCTCATCGAAAAAAAAGTTCCTATCCTGTGTTATCACCGTTTCGGTGTCGAAGTGGTCGATTCAATGACGATCAAAAACTCTGCGTTTGCTGAACAGCTCGCGTGGCTTAAAACAAACGGTTATACTGTTATTCCTCTTGATACGGCGGCGCAGTATATGCAGGGTAAAATCAAATCGATCCCTGCCAAATCGGTGGTTATTACCGTCGATGACGGACACAAAAGCGTTTACAGCGATATGGCACCGTTGGTCAAAAAATACAAAATCCCTGTTACCCTCTTCATCTATCCAAGTGCGATTTCTAACGCCAAGTACGCCATGACATGGGAACAGCTCCGTGAATTAGAGACGACGAAACTGTTCCGTGTCGAGTCTCACACCTACTGGCATCCGAATTTCAAAAAAGAGAAGAAAACGCTCTCAAGCGAAGAATACGCGAAATCGGTCGAAAAACAGCTCGGCGGTGCGAAGAAAAAGCTCGAAGAGCGTATGGGACATGAGATTAAATACCTCGCATGGGTGTTTGGGATTTATGATGACGCGCTTCTCGTAGATGCGAAAAAATCGGGATACGCGGCAGCGTTTACGATCGATCGACAACACGCCTCATCGGGGGACAATGCGATGGCATTAGGGCGTTATATGGTGGTAAGTAAACACGATATCAAAGCGTTCGAGGGGATGGTGAACGGTATGGAAGATCGGATGCCGAAAGATAAAAAAGAGGTTGTAAAGTATTAAATTACAGCATCAAAGCGCTATAATATAAGAACAAATTCCATTACAAAGACACTCCTTTGCATTTTGAACCGTACCCATTTGAAAAACTCACTTCTCTTTTAGAGGGGATTACCCCTAACAGTGCCTATTCACCGATCGCACTGACCATCGGCGAGCCGCAGTTCGAGACTCCTGCTTTTATCCAAAAATCGATTTGTAAGCACTCCGAAGAGCTTCGTTATTATCCGAAAACAGCGGGGGAATCTTATTTGAACGAATCGATGCGCGGTTTTGTTGAACGTCGTTTCGGGGTGAAGTTGAAACAGGGTGAGTTGGTGAGTTCATTCGGGACACGGGAAGTACTCTTTAATTTTCCTCAATATTATTTGTTCGATAAAAAAGAGCCTGTGATGGCATACACTAACCCGTTTTATCAGATTTATGAGGGTGCGGCGATTGCTTCTAGATCTAAAGTGATCCATCTGAACCTGACTGAGCAAAACGGTTTCAAACCGATCATCAACGAAGCGGAACTCTCCGAATGTGATTTGGTCATTCTGAACTTCCCGAACAATCCGACGGCATCGGTACTCTCTCTCGATGAGTTAGGAGAATGGGTTAAACTTGCTCTCAAACACGATTTTTGTCTCATTAACGACGAGTGCTACAGCGAGATTTATACGGCCGAAAAGGTCCCCTCGCTCCTCGAAGCATCGGTCTATGTCGGTAATACGTCGTTTAAAAATGTTCTCGTCATCAATTCTATCTCGAAACGCTCTTCCGCACCGGGACTACGAAGCGGATTTATCGCAGGGGACGCTGAGATTTTAAAAGGGTACGCGCAGTATCGCACCTATGTCGGATGTGCGTCTCCTCTGCCGCTTCAAGCGGCTTCGGCGATGGCGTGGGATGATGAGTTTCATGTGGATCGTGCCCGTGCGGTGTACGCAGAGAATTTTAAAGCGGCACAGGAGATTCTGGGTATTGAAACCTCCGATGCGACTTTTTACGTCTGGCTCAAAGTAGACAACGCACTCGAATTTACCCAGAGACTTTATCGTGACTATAACGTCAAAGTTTTACCCGGGGAGTTTTTGGCACGTGAGGATGCGCGCGGCGAAAATCCCGGTATCGGCTATATCCGTATCGCCCTCGTCGAAGAGACGATTCGCACTATAAACGCACTTAACCGCCTGAAGGAGGCACTGTCATGAAAGAGTTAAAAGATAAAATTTTCCAGGCACAAAGCGAGGGGGATATCGCCTCGTTGTACGTCCTTGAATCCCAAGCCCATGAGAGCTTCGATGAAGATACATTGATGGCCTATTATGCCAATATCCTTGATCTCGCACTGGAGCGTCTCACGAATACGTTGGAGAATCTCGAAAAACTCGATATGAACGAAGTACAGGATTTTGCAACTTTGAGAGCTTTGTACGAATACGCGATTGAGCATTACAGTGCAGGCTCAGCTACCGATGCGAGCGCACTGTTTGAAGTGCTCGGCGGGATCAGTAACGATGAGGAATTCAGCGTGGCGATGAGCATTCACCGCGCGGGATGTGACGCGAAAATCCCGTTTGATGATTTTATCGATGAGTATGTCGATATGGTGGCTACACAGAACGGCGGAAAATTTTATATCAGCACTTTTAAAAAGGAAATTTCACAATGAAAATCCACTTTATCGGGATCGGCGGAATCGGCATTTCAGGATTAGCCAAATATATGCGTTTCAGCGGCCATGAGGTGAGCGGTTCGGATATGAAAGCAACCCATATTACCCAGCGTTTAATTGATCGCGGAATTACCGTCCATATCGGTCACGATGCGGCCAATATCCCTGAGGGGTGTGATCTAATCATCCACTCGGCGATTATCCGTCCGACCAATTCTGAAATCGTAGAAGCTCACCGTAGAGGGATTGAAGTCCTTCATCGTCGTGATGCTCTGTTGCGAATATTGAGTGAGAAAAAAGTCTACGCCGTGTGCGGAGCACACGGTAAAAGTACGACAACGGCGATTTTGGCCTCGATCATGAGCGGAAGTGCGATCATCGGTGCGGAGTCCAAAGATTTCGGCTCCAACGTCCGTTATGACGGAAGTACCGACGTGATGCTCTTCGAAGCGGATGAGTCTGATGGAAGTTTTTTAAATTCGAATCCGTATTGTTCCATCGTCACCAATGCCGAGCCGGAGCATATGGAGTATTACAACTACAATATCGACGAGTTTCACAACGCGTATTTCCGTTTTGTCGAAATGGCTCCTGTACGTGTCATCAATGCGGAAGATCCGTTTATGGCAACACTCGAATGTGATGCATTGCGTCTCTATCCGAGTCAGGACATCACCAATATCACCTATACGCTCCTTGATGATGAGCCCTACACTCGATTTCACCTCAAAGGATTCGGAGAGTTCGAGGTGTGGGGATTCGGCGAACATATCGCAATGGATGCTTCATTGGCAATCATAGCAGCGGCTCAGACAATGAGCATTGCGGCAATCCGTGCCAATATCCTCCATTTCAAGGGGATTAAAAAACGGTTTGATGTGATTTTCAAAGGCTCCGATCGTGTCATCATCGACGATTACGCCCACCACCCGACGGAGATCAAAGCGACGATGGAATCGCTTAAAATCTATGCCGAGCTCAAAGGGTTCAAGCGTATCATCGCGATTTGGCAACCGCACAAATACTCCCGAACCATTGATAACCTCGATGCGTTTGTTGAGTGTTTCGAGGGGTGTGCCGAACTTGTCATTCTCCCTGTTTGGGCAGCGAGCGAAGAGGCTCGTGAGATCGACTTTACAGGGCGTTTTAGCCGTTATAATCTCACGATGAGCGACAAACTTCACCGCGCGGGCGACACCATCGAATCGATTATCGGCGATGCCGTGGTTCAAACCTATGATCACGATCTCATCGTCGGATTCGGGGCAGGGGATTTGACGTATCAGCTTAGAGGGACAAAATAGGTCATGGCGTATCTTCTCTGGTTCGGAATTGTAGCTCTCGTATTTGCGCTGTTGCACTATTTGACAGAGCTAAGCGGAAAGCAAAAAGGGATTATTTCCCTTGTTCTGGCATTATGTGTTGCGGGAGCGATAGCGTACAACATTCAAAGTGATCGTGACCGCAGCAAGGTACGTGCTATTGAATTAAAGTACCAACAAGGCGAGACGCTGGTGTGTCGAGGTATTGAGGTCAATGCTACCACTTTTGATTACAGTGTGGGGACACAAAGTTTTGTCGGGAATCGTGGCACGAAACATTATCAGCAGATTATCAATGCCCGTGAGTGTCAATGAGTTCACTCTCTTCTAACCTCGCCGAGCTTTTCGGCAAGCTCGATCTCGTCGCTCATATCGCTTCGCTGGAGCATTTTTTCTCCCGTGAACAAAACATCGCTATCCCCGGAGATCAAGAACGCCACTACCGCTATATCCAAGCCCTCGATGCGTTGGAGTTCAAAGCCCCGCCCAAGAGTGTAGCTTTTGAGAGCATTATCAACCACCTGAAAAAACAAGGGGTTTTGCGGTTCGAAGAGATTCACGAACTTCTCAAAGTCGTCCGCTATTTTCGTCTGATGCGTAACCACGAGTTCGCGGGGATTATCGGCGAATGGATGGGGACGATCATCATCCCCGAACCGTTTAACGAGATCGATGAGTATTTCGATCATGAGGGGAACTTTATCGAATCGCGCGATGAGGAACTTCATCGCATCGCGCAGCGGATCAAAGCGATAAAAACCGAGATCAACGAGTCTATAAAGCGGCTGTTCCATACCCAAAAACTCGCCCCCTATCTCGTCGATACCCAAATCCACTATATCAATGACGAAGAGACCCTCTTGGTGCGCGGTGGATTTAACCACGTCCTCAAAGGCTCCGTCGTTGGACGGACGGGGGCGGGATTTTTCTACGTTGCCCCCGATTCGGTGCTCCGCTCCAAAGAGCAGTTACGCTATGTATTGCAGGAGCGGGAGAGCAAGCTCTATGAGTACGCGAAACGCTTTAGTGCCAAACTCTCCAATCTTGTCCCTTTTATCGGGTTTATTGACCGCGAGTTCGACCGATACGATCACTATCAAGCGCGGGTGTTGTTTGCCCGTGCGAGAGATTTCGCCATCCTAAAACCCCAAAACAACACCGATATCGTCCTCGAAGAGTTCTCCCATCCTGCCATCCACAAACCTAAACCGATCAGCGTCGATTTTCGCTCCAACCTCCTGATGATTACAGGGGTGAACGCGGGGGGTAAAACGATGCTCCTCAAATCGCTCCTCTCGGCGGCTCTGATGGCGAAATATCTCATCCCGATGAAGATCAACCCCCACAAATCGCGGATCGGGAGTTTCAAACGGATCGAAGCGGTGATCGACGATCCCCAAAGCGTCAGCAACGACATCTCCACTTTTGCGGGGCGGATGGTGCAGTTTAGCCATTTGTTCGAGCATAAAAGCGCCCTCGTCGGGGTCGATGAGATCGAACTCGGAACCGACAGCGACGAAGCGGCGGCACTTTTTGCCATCGTTCTCGATGAACTGATCAAACGGGGTCAAAAGATCATCGTCACCACCCACCACAAACGTCTCGCCGCACTGATGGCGGATCGAGATGATGTCGAGCTGATGGCGGCATTGTACGATGAAGAGCGACGTTTACCCACCTATGAGTTTTTACAAGGGGTGATCGGCAAGAGCTACGCCTTTGAAACCGCCGCCCGATACGGGATCAACCCCGCCATCATCACCCGTGCCAAATCGCTCTACGGTGAAAACCACGAAAAATTGAGTGTCCTCATCGAGCGGGGAAGTGAGTTGGAGCGTGAGCTAAAACGGAAAAATCGTGAAGTAGACGAACGACTCGAAACCCTCAAATCCCAAGAGCGTGATCTCAAAGAGGCGCGGGAATATTTGAGAACCGAGTTAGAAGCCGAAAAAGCGAAACTTCGTACAGGCTATGATCTTGCTATCGCAGAGGCGAAAGAGGCGGCACGGGGAATGGATATGGCCTCTATCCACCGTCAGCTCAACAAGGCACAGGCGAAACTCCCGAAACCTGAGCCGATCAAAATCGCCGAACCCGAACCGATCACCTACGTAGTAGGGCAGACGGTAAAATACCGCACCCAGCGCGGTACGGTGGTGAGTGTCGGAGCCAAAGATGCGATGATCGAGGTGGAGGGGATGCGGTTACGGGTCAAACTCACCGATCTCAAACCCAGCGGCAACCTCCCGAAGAAACCTAAAACAACCCATACGATGCAGGTGGAGCAAAAAAGCGGTCTCAAACTCGATCTTCATGGACTAAGAGGGGAAGAGGCGTGCGAGCGGATGGATAAATTTCTCTCCGATGCACTGCTCCAAGGATTTGATGAGGTGATTATCTATCACGGGATCGGGACGGGGAAACTCTCCTTTGCCGTCAAAGAATTTTTAAAAGAGCATCCGAGTGTTAAAAGCTTTACTGATGCACCACAGCATCTTGGAGGATTCGGGGCGAAGATCGTCCGTTTATAAAGATATTTGTAAAAATAGCGATACAATTATTGAAAGAAATATCAGGAGGGGTTGACTATGTCAAATTTACAAAAGCAAATTATCGAAGAAGCACTACGTCTTGATGTGAATGAGCGAGCGGATATTGCTGATATTTTACTCAGAAGTATTGACTCTCCTGATAGTGACATTGATCAAGCATGGGCAGATGAAGCGCAAAAAAGAGTAGAATTTTATAAAGAAAATAAAGAGAAATTGATACCTTCAGATGAGGTTTTTGGACGTTATGGCGTATAACGTATTCTTTGTTCCCGAAGCGCAAGCAGAACTTGACGAAGCATATCTTTATTACGAACAACAGCAAAAAGGACTTGGTAAAATTTTTGTAGAAGCGATACGAAAAACTCAAAATAGAATTTGTCGTTTTCCATCAGCATGGCAACCGCTTTCAATAAACACGAGACGTGCCCTTGTGAGTCGTTTCCCTTTTGGAGTAATTTATTTTGTGGATGAAGATGAAATAATTATTATTGCGATTGCCCATTTACATCGTAAGCCATTTTACTGGATTGGAAGAGGTGATGAACGCGCTGAACCATAAATAAAACATTCTCCGTCCTCTGTCCTTCCCAACTCGATTGGGAATCCATCCCCTTTTCCCTTGTATACTTTTACATTTTATAGCAGTATCAATAATATATACAATTTTATATTGTTTTGTGTTATAGTAAAAGTAATTACAGAAAAAAGGGGTCACAATGAAGCGTTTTCTCCTATCAGCGGTAATTGCCGCTGCCACTCTCACTGTTCCGGCACTCGCTGCCGATGTTGGTGTCTCGATTAGCATCGGTCAGCCCGGCTTTTATGGTCAAATTGACATCGGTGATTACCCGCAACCAAGGGTTCTCTACGCTCAACCGATAATCGTTGAACGGGGGATATCGATGAATCGCCCGCCAGTCTATCTGCGCGTCCCGCCTGGGCATGCCAGAAATTGGAAGAAGCACTGTCACGAATATCGAGCCTGCGGCGAGCGGGTCTTATTTGTGCGCGATGACTGGTATGAACGTGAGTATGCTCCGCGTTATAGAGAAAAACACGGTAATCGTGGGCATGACCGCCAAGACAATGGCAGAGGTAATGATCATGGGAACAAAGGTCACGGCAATAAGTATTAAACTTTCTCATTTTTCCTTTCCGTTCGCCCTGAGCGTGTCGAAGGGTGCTTCGTCATTCCCGACTTGATCGGGAATCCAGCTTCTCGTCATCCCGTATGACCGTAGGAAATCCTTTAGGGCTCGATACGGGATCTATCCCCTTTCCCCTTGCAAACTTTTCCGTTTCACAGTAAAATCTTTAAAGATATGTCATTTTGTTTAATTTTATATTCAGATATTTTAAGTCTTCGATTATCTGTTTGTCATTAGGCAAAAAGGTGCATTATTGAAATGAATGATATAGTTGTGAAAAGGAGTCTTCATTGATAAAATTTTTGAAAAATCTATTTAGCAGTAAAACTACTCCAGAATTTTCTGTAGAAATACGTTCCACTGCTCAAGAAAAAACTAAATGGGATGAGATTTCCGAAATGGAAATTCCATCAAGTGAAAAAATCAAACTGGTAAATGTTCAAGAAATACCTGTTGTAGCTGGTCAAGTGTTGGAAGCAAAAAGAAAGTTTAAAAAATACACAGTTACACTTATACCTCAAGCAAGAGATTGCTTTGAACATGATGAAAATAGAAAATTAACAGTGTACGTTTTGGCTGGAAGCAAAGAGGAAGCACTAGATACACTTTCTCATAAACTATCAGGCAAGCACCCGTTTTATGAAGATTCAAATACTAACACTGCAATAGCTGGTCGTTGGTATGAAGGCAATAGGTATTTACTTGAAATCACTAGTTTTGAAAAAACATCTAAAAATACATAATAAACAGAAATAGGTGTCAGGTGATATCTATAACTCCTAAACTGGATTTACCCGAAGGGCACTTCGCCCGATTGTCTCGTTCCCACTTTCCAAGTGGGAATGCAGACTAATACTCTACACTTCTACTTAGGAGAGTGGGAGCGAGAATAGGTAGAGAATAAAATGCATTTTAAACGTTAAATATCATATGAGGTACTTATGAGCTATCTGTTTCGTGGAGTTAATGAAGAACTATATAATTTATTGAATGGAAAAATACAACCTAAATCAGAAAAGTCTGGGCTTGAATTCCCATCTTATGTATGTGCAGGCGATCCACATGCTGTTTGTGGCTCAGGTGTGGTTGCAGGAAAGTCTATTAATAATACAGTCATTTTACATCAGTGGAATCAGGAAGGATATCCGACATCTGGAGTATCTACCTCTCCCATTAAAGAGAGAGCAAGATTTTACGCGTTAGAGGGGGGAAAACGCTCCAAAGGATATATCTATACATTGTCAATCGATCTACTCAAGAAATGTAATGTTGCAATATATAGAGTTAAGGATTTTGCAACATATCCGGCTGTCCCTGAGGATGATGAACATATACTAGTAGCAAACAATTTTCAGGAAATACCTATTGCTGCAATCGTAACTATTGAGTTCATTGAAAATGATATTTTGTCTTGTTCCCACTTTCCAAGTGGGAATGCTGACTGATGCTATAGGAAGTATCTTGGATTCCCCCTTCTTGACAACCTACCTCTAAATGATTATAATGATTCTAAAAAGTACAGGATATTGAACATGCAAGTGGTAAATTATACTGAAGCCCGCAATAACTTCAAATCTATGCTTGATCAAGTATGCGACGATTTTGAGCCGATGATCATCACCCGTAAAAACGGTTCGGCGGCAGTGCTTATCTCTATCGAAGAGTATAACAGCTTCAAAGAGACAGCCTATCTCCTCTCGACACCCGCAAACGCCACGCGGTTAGCTGAGTCGCTCAAACAATCAGGACGCGGAGAGATCGAAACACATGAACTGACCGACGCATGATGCTCGGCTGGACACCGAACGGATGGGAAGACTATCTGTTTTGGCAGGAAAATGATCGTAAAATTCTCAAACGGATCAACAAACTGATTCAAGATGTGTTGCGTAATCCGAACTCTCTGGAGGGGATCGGAAAACCCGAACGGCTAAAAGAGAACTTATCGGGTCTTATGTCACGGCGAATCGATGAAGAACATCGTCTAGTCTATGAGCCGAGAGAGAAAATAGTGATTATCCATCAGTGCAGGTTTCATTACGGATGAGATTATTATCTTTTGACTTCTGAGGCAATGATTTTGGTTTGGTCACGATAAAATAACAAAAGAAACTTGAAAACTAAAAAGCAGGAGGATAATGTGTTCGCTAAGCTCATTAACCCATTTATACATGCTATACGGTTTAAAAGAATAGTAAATAGTGCTGAAGAAGGTGATGCCACGCTTCAAAATAAGTTGGGTGTGATGTACCACAGCGGCTCTCACGTGGCACAAGATTATGAGAAAGCCCTTTATTGGTATACCAAAGCCGCAGAGCAAGGGTATCCCCCCGCACAAGCCAATCTCGGCGAGATGTATGAATACGGGTACGGCGTTTCTCCTGATGATACCGAAGCCTCCCATTGGTATCACAAAGCGGCTCAGCAGGGGGATGCTATCGCCCAAAACGCTTTTGGATGGATGGTAGAGAACGGCAGAGGCACGGAACAAAATTTTGAAGAAGCTCTCAAATGGTATCGACGATCGGCAGAACAGGGTAATGCCGATGGACAATATAATTTAGGGCTGATGTATTATGAGGGAAAAGGGACACTTCAAGAGTATAAAGAAGCATTGCGGTGGTTTCAAAAAGCCGCCGAGCAAGAACACGCTCCCGCACAAACGAGTTTGGGTGATATGTATGCCCAGCGCCAAGGTGTGATTCAAAATGATATTCAAGCGATTGATTGGTATCACAAAGCGGCGTTACACGGATACGCCGATGCCGAAGTACGATTGGGTCAAATGTATGAAGAGAGAAAAGAGCTGAAAAAAGCGATCCATTGGTACTCTAAAGCGGCGCGGCAAGGAAACTCTGAGGGGCAAACCAATCTTGGGCTGATGTTCGTTTTCGGAAACGGGGTTGTTAAAAACAGCGTTATTGCCTATGCGTTGTTGGATATGGCGGTTGAGAACGGAAGCGAAACGGCAAAAGAGATACGTGACACGGTTGC
>Ga0208246_1000483_pt1 | contig 32009 bp, 41 predicted proteins | sample RifOxyD2_FD_184039 | JGI IMG/M metagenome (GOLD analysis project Ga0208246, IMG submission 184039) | Soil microbial communities from Rifle, Colorado - Rifle Oxygen_injection D2 (SPAdes) | ecosystem: Environmental > Terrestrial > Deep subsurface > Rock core/Sediment | place: Rifle, Colorado... | reverse complement strand
GCCTGCGGCTGGACGACCTGACGCTGTGGAGACTCCATCTTCGCGGCTATCAGGTCGCCGGCTGCGGTCCCGCCCTTTGCGGGGGATGTCATGGCCAGACGCAGGTCACCTCCGGCGTCATCACGAAGGAGATCGGTCCGATCCGTCTCGGCATCAACAGCGTCAGCGTCACCCTCGACTCCGTCGCCCGTATGCGGGACGACGAGGAGGGCGTGACCGGCAGTTGCTACGGGATCCTCAAGGCGGGCCTCGAGCGACACGTGAACGCGGGTGCGATCCTGGTACATGCCGTCGGTTCCACGGCGAACAACGACGCCCTCAACGAGGGCAACCTCAAGAAGCCGATGGCCACCACGGCCACGGAGCTCAAGGGTGAGAAGAGGAACTCGGTGGTGCCGCTCGCTGTTGCGAAGCATTCCGGCATCCTCCACGTCGCTCCGACAGCGTTCACCTTCCCGAGCTGAACTGGTTCCGACCGCAAATCTGGGCTCCGGGTCTGGTGACCCTGAGCTGGTGCCAGGGAGCAGCGTACTGATCTACGCTGCTCGGTAGTCTCCCCACCTCAGGCGTCCCGCGTCTTGCCGCGCGGGGCGCCTGAGGCCAGGGGCGTTGAGCTTCGCTCCGCCCCTCCGAATCCGACACCGAGTGTCGGATTTACTAATCCCAAAGTATTTTCCGTGTCTCGTGCGGAGTGCTATAACCGATACGGCCGTGCCGTTTATAGCACTTTCTTTGAAACTTGAAGTCTGAGACTTATTACCCGAGATTCGGCACTTGGTTGTGGGGCACAACAAGATGCCGTTTGTAGTTGAGCACGAGCAAGCGCCTTCAGACTCTAGGAGTTCTCTTTTTTTCTCTGAACCACCGCGATTGTAGTCGCCTGGTTTGCCATCACTCCTAATGACGCGGTGGCAGGGGATCTTGGGAGCAAAGTTTGCTTTCATTAGGTTCCCCACCACTCGGGCTGCACCTGGATTGCCCGCCCTCGCCGCTACTTCACGATAGGTAAGAACTTTGCCTTTTGGGATCTTTGCCACTATGGCAAGCACCTTTTCTTTAAATGTTTTCTGTTTTTGCATTATCTTTTTTGCACCCCCGTTATAGACAGCGACCACTGTCCATAAGAGAGGTGTTCATCAGGCATTACTTCGCAGGTAACTTGCGAGAAACTGCTCCTTGAGCTCGGTGAACGTATCGTCAAAAAGCGATTGTCGCATGCGCTTCACAAGCTGCACGATGAAGTACAAGTTATGAATGGAAGCAAGGCGATAGGCAAAGAGTTCTCGTGCACGGAAGAGGTGAGCAAGGTAGGCGCGAGTGTAGTCTCGACAAGTAGTACAGCCACAGGTGACGTCGATGGGGGTAAGGTCAGCACGGTAGCCGGTGTTTAAAATATTCATGCGGCCTGCGCTTGTGTAGAGGGTGCCGTTTCGCGCCATGCGCGTGGCCGCCACACAATCAAAGAGGTCGCAACCGTTCTCGACTGCCGCAAAGAGGTCGCTTGGCTCGCCTATGCCGAGAAGGTGCCGAGGTTTTTCTTCAGGGAGAATAGTATTGACCCAGCGCACCGCAGTACCCATGTCTTCTTTGTCAAAACTTCCACCGATCCCAAACCCATCAAACTCCATGGCTGCTATGGTGCGGGCGCTTGCTTTGCGCAAGTCTTCATGTCGGCCTCCCTGTACGATGCCGAGCAGTGCTTGGGAGTAGGCGAGGGGGTCCTCCTTGGCGAGCTTTTTGTGGTGATCAAGTGAGCGCTTGGCCCAGCGATGGGTGCGCTCCATGGCGGCGACTTGGTAGTTATAGGATGCTGTGGGTGAGGTGCATTCGTCGAAGGCGAAGTAAAGGTCGGCGCCAATCGCGTGTTGGATTTCCATTGAACGCTCGGGAGTAAAGCGGTGCTCACTGCCGTCTGTGTGCGAACGGAAGGTGACACCCTCTTCATCTATTTCAGCCAGAGGCTGCTGCCTCTTATCATTTATTTCTACAGGCTCGACATCGAAATTCTGAGGTCGAGCCTGTAGGGAATTCAGCTTAGTAAGTTTGCTCACCTTGGTGCCGTAGGCTGCTCCGAGAGAGAATACCTGGAAGCCACCAGAGTCCGTCATTGTGGGACCGTGCCAATTCATAAACTTATGTAGACCGCCTGCTTTGCGAAGCACGTCCTCGCCTGGCTGTAAGTAGAGATGGTAGGTATTCGCGAGAATGACCTGACCACCCACTCCCATCACCTCCTCTGGCGACAGGGCTTTGACGGTGGCTTTCGTGCCAACGGTAACAAATGCAGGAGTTTCGATACTTCCATGATCGGTTACTAGTGTGGCAGCGCGAGCGAGCGTATTTCTAAGCTTGTGGTGGATGGTGAACTGCATGGTCTATAGACAGACTATGCTTTTCGCGGGGCATAGTCTGTTTTTCTTTTAGGAAAGTTTTCCTGCCTCCAAGTAGAGGAAGAGGGGAATCTCCTTGCGGGCATTATTTTCCGTTTTTGCGTGTGGGCCAGGCTCACTTTTCTTATGTGAGATCCACTCTTCAAGAGCGGTTACTGCAAAGCCGCATTTACGGAGCGCCTTCATGTACACCTGGAGCGGACGATGAAAGGAGAGCGTTGTCTCCGTGGCCCGTCCCCCAGGATGCATGTTGATTTCAACCCGCGACTCGGTGAGGTAGTGATCGATACGACGATATTGACGACCCTCTTTGTTATCAAAGCCCCAGCTACTACCTCGAGGTACGCGGAAGGCGGGATGGTTAAGGACAAGGTGTAGTGTCCCCGACGCAGCAAGGGCTCGCTGGCATTCGAAGAGTGTTCCTTCTAGGTTTTGAATATTTTGGAGAGCGAGAATGCAGGTGGCCTTCGTTGCTGACTGATCGCTCAGGGGTAGCTGATCTGCCCTTCCCACGACAAACTGTTCTCGGGGTCCTGCGTGTCGCTTCGCAAGCGCAACGAGCTCGGGGGCGACGTCGACCCCGGTGACGTTCGCCCCCTGCTTGGCAAATGAGTGAGCGAAAAAACCCGTGCCGCAGGCGACGTCAAGCAGGTGATCATTCTTGGTCAGAGCAAGAATGCGAGTGAGATGGGGCAAAATAACTTGTTGCTGGTAGCTCTCCTTGTCCTCGACAACTTCGTCGTACCAGGCGGCCACTTGGCCCCATGAGGTTTCTTCGTTTGCTTGAGTAGACATAAAAACAAAGACTACTGGGCTTCTTCCCCGTAGTCAATGTACAAGTAGTTCGTAGGTGATCTAAGCGGGCGCCTATTTGCCCTTACTCAGCTTTACTGCCTCCCAAGCAATCAGCACGCAGACGATGATAAAGACCCAGCTTGTCCAATCGGGGAGAACCGCGCCATCGATAGTGATCACCCAGCCGTAGTAGAGCTTGACGGCATGGGCAAGGCCGATAAGAGCAAACAAGATTCCGGTGAGAAACGCATACGAACGCAACGTAACATGCATAGTGATAGTGAATTAGTTATTTGTCTATAGTATAGCAAAGTCTGCCCGTAAAGAAACGTCCGAATCTGTGTATAACAGCTATGGTGGTGAAGATGTGAGTTTTGGAAGCCCTTGCTGCTTCCTGTAGCATCGTTTGATCACCTCCCTGGACTCTTCTTTGGTGGTAGAGTAACGTAAAGAGTCGTCTTATGGGGAAGGAACTCCAGAAAGAATGGCTTTGGCCCGACGTCTTTCCTTATGGAAGTACACGACAAACAACAAGAGTTTTTAAGTGCCTACGAACAGTTTGCTGATGCTATTTTCCGGCATGGCTACTTCCGTACGTCAGATCGCGAACGGGCACGAGATGTAACGCAAGAGACGTTCACGCGTACATGGGAATATCTGGCTAAAGGTGGCGAGATTAAGAGCATGAAGGCTTTCTTGTATCGGATAGCGAATAATCTCATCGTTGACGATTTTCGCAAGAAGAAGAGCCATTCTTTAGATGAGCTTCAGGAAGAGGGTCTTGATCCAGTAGACACCTCCGTAGGGTCACGTGAGGCAGCGCTTGACGCAAAGGCGGCCGTTGCAGTCCTCGATCAACTGGACCCGAGCTATAGAGACGTGATTACTTTGCGCTATGTCGATGACCTTTCTCCCAGGGAAATTGCCGAGGTATTGCATCAAACAGAAAACGCAGTTTCCGTACGCTTGCATCGTGGTCTGAGGAAAGCTCGTGAAATTTTAGAAAAAAATAATGAACCCTACTCGTCACAACGTACCAGCTGATATGGAGAAACTACTTTATAAAGCAAAGCAACAGATCCGACTTGCGGCTGAAGAAAAAGCCCGCATGCGCGAAGCGCTGCGGGCGCACATTGCTGCGGTGCCTCCACAGATGGTGATCTCGTCAGACTATGAGGAGCAGTCGCGGTGGCTTACGATGCAAATCTTGTCGTATAGATCCGTCACGGCATTCACGCTCGTGGTCATGCTCCTCGCGAGTAGCGTGTCTTTTGCTGCGGCGAGTGCATTGCCCGGAGAGACGCTCTATGCGATCAAGAGACAGGTAAATGAGCGCGTGAAGACCGCCCTCGCGCTTTCCCCTGATGCGCAAATAGCAGTACATACTGGTCTTGCGATAGAGCGACTGAGCGAGGCGGAGCGCCTCGCTCAGGCAGGGAAACTCTCTCCGAAAGCACGCATTGCCATTGAGGATGATTTCCGTTCGCATGCGGTGATTGCGAAAGCAAAGGTGGCGGAACTTGTGGCAAACAACAGGGAAGAGCATGCGGTTGAGGCTTCTCTTGCTCTTGAATCAGCATTGGATGCTCATACTCAAATTCTGTTGACGCTCGGCGCCAACAAGGACAACATCCAGCCAGAGCTCGGTCGCTTACTTGTGGCGGTGACCTCTGACCAGGCGGCTGGCCGTACTCGGGGAACGGCGCAGGCAAAGATGGCCGTGAGAAAACAAGCACCGGCAACCAAGGTGGCCGCTGAGGAGAAACTGAACGCGGTACGATCTCAGATTAAGCACGTCGCTGCTTATGTGGCAAAGAGCGACAAGCAAGCAGGGGCACAAGCATCGGGGAGTGCTACCTTGAAACTGGTAGCCTCCGAAGAAGCGGTGCTCCAGGGGCAGGCCAAGCTTAGAGAGACAGGAGGAGAGTCTGACGCGATTGCGCTTGCCCAAGAGGCAGACCGCCTTGCGCGCGAGGCAAAGATCCTTGTGAAGGCTAGCGCTGACCTATCCCTTGGTGCTGCCGCAACCCCGGTGCCAGTTGCTCTCGTATCGGCTCCCACAATGAGTGCGCCTGCCATTATGAGTACGAGTACGCTCGAAGGCACGACGACAACTATGGTGGGAGGAGGCAGTGCGACCGGACTTCAGGCGACGACAACTACTGCTGACACTGTTCCCGCACTCACTCCACAGCAAGAAAAAGAAGAACCCATCTCGTTACCACAAAATATCCGCATCAGAAGATAGTGCCGGTTATGCAGGGGCTTGCTTCGGGTGGCACTAATTGTGTGGGTGGTGCTCTCCTGTTACCTCAGATGGTGGTGGCTCTTGCCGCACCAAACGAGAGACGGGTAGGCCGCTCTCTCTATGTGTTCTTGGTGAGGTCGAGTCGTTCTAGCCCAAAGCGTTTAAACAGGAGATAGACGATGCCGGCGATAATCACAAAGTCGATGACATTCGACAGAAACCTGCCGTACATGAGGGAGCCCACATGGAGCGAGGCGAGGCCACTCGTGGAACCAAAGATGAGCCCAACTGCTGGCTGCACAAGGTCGGCCACGAGCGAGGAGATGACTTTCTGTATGGCCCCACCAAGAATAAAGGCAATGGCAAGGCCAACGACCCCTTGCTCACGGATGAAGGCTATAAATCCTGACTTCGCTGAACTGTTTTCCATGGATGCAGTATATCATCCCTGGTGATCGGCGTTAAAGGGTTGTTGATCAGAATGGATTACGTCCTTGGATGACACGGATGAGGATGACTACGATAGCAAGGACTAAAAGGATATTGATAAATCCGCCAAGGGTGTACGAAGAGACCATGCCAAGCACCCAGAGGACAAGGAGAACGACTGCGATTGTTTCGAGCATAGAAAATATGAAATAGACTGGTACGTCATCGACCTTCGCTCTGCACGTATATAGACGAGCGAAAGGCGTCGGCATTACTTTTTGCATGTAAGAAAGTGTGAAGGTACACGCCTTCATATACAAGTAGGAATAATTCGTCCTTTTCTTGCTTCTATTATTGAAAAGAAACACAATGAACGAAAAAGCAACTTGTACGAAATGCGCCGCTACAGTGGACGGTGGAAAGTGTGTGCCTTGTGGTCAGGCACAAGATACGTGTACGTGTGCCACAAAGGAAGAAGCAAAAGAGAAGTCCCCTGACGCTGCCACAGCTGCATGAAGCAGAAGTAAAGTCAGTCGTCCGTAGAGCCCCGCGGCCCAGCCGTCGGGGTATTCTGGACTCCTCCAATAAAAAACTCCCGGGTTCTGCCCGGGAGTTTTTGCGTGAGGCGAACAAAAAAGCTAGCCGGCTTTCTCTGTGAAGTAATTGACGATATCGAAAGCTTGATTTGATGATTCGATCACCGAATCGGCACCGGTAAGACCACCGGCAAGGTAGAGGCCAGGTACGTTGGTTTCGAAGTGGTCGTTAAACTGGGGCTTCCCCCCGCCAAGCGACTCCTCAATCACGATGCCGGCGCTTTTGAGGAATTCCAGGGGTCGCTCATAGCCAGCGTGAATAAAGAGGTAGTCAAAAGGCTGTTCGACCAGGGTTCCATCATGCTCGATGGTGGCTGATTGTTCGACGATGCGTACGAGCTTGCTCTGCCAGAGGACAGAGATCTTCCCTGCGGCAACCATTGCTTCTACCTGAGCGCGATTCTTCGGCGTGACGCTCTCCGCGAAGTTATCTTTGCGTACGATAAGGACGATCTTGTTGTGCTCGCCATGGTAGATGGCAGTCTCGAGGGCGCTGTTGCCCCCGCCCACGACCATGATTGCCTTGTCCTCGTAGTCGTTATAGTAGTCGAGCGAGTAAAAGATATTGGGGTGGCCCGCTTCGCCGGGGACATGGAGCTTCCGCGGATTCTCGAAGGTACCGCTCGTTAAGATGACTTTGGTGCCTTGGTATGTTTGCGTGGGCGAGGCGACCTGGAAGAGACCATCTTGCCTTTGGATGCTGACGACGGTGTCGATCGTCATGTGCAAAGATGCCGCCTGGGTTTGCCAGAGCTCGACAAGCTCGCTTCCATGAACTCGATCCGGGAAATGGAGCATGCCGCGAAGGACTGCCGTGTTACGGCCGTACACATGGTAGAATTTCTTTTCTGCCATGGTGTCTTTAATGAGCGCCCCAACATACTTCTTTTCGATAAGCAGGTAGCGCATTCCCTTGGCCTGCGCTTGTAGAGCAGCCTCCAGACCTGCCGGGCCACCTCCGACAATGAGGAGATCATAAGGTGTTGAATCGATTGAGGTCATGGGTGAAAGTTGCTAGAGTGGTGGTATTCTAGCACATCTATGGATCGCTCTCCTACTCTACATAAGCGTGTTGCCATCGTAGGCGCTGGTATTGCCGGCTTGGTTGCTGGCTACGAACTTGCCAAGTCTGGTTGCGAAGTGACTGTCTTTGAGAAGGAGAAAAAGGTAGGGGGACGCATGCAGACACAAACCAAGGGAGGGCTTCTTTTTGATAGCGGCGCAGACTTCTTCGTTAGCTGCTACGACCTCTTACGGTCGTATGCCGAAGAGCTGGGCATACCTTGGCACTTATCGGTAGAGGGAAGTCGACATCGGATCATTCGCAATGGCACGGCCCACTACCTTGATCTCCGAGGGCCGTGGGACATCCTCCGATGGCAACTCCTCTCCTTTTCGGCACGGCTTCGATTCCTCTCCTGGGCAGTGCGTCTGCGCTTTACACGTCGACCGCTTGATTTCTTCCACCTCTCCAACACGGATGCGGAACTCCAGAAGACTTCTGCGGGGGAGTATCTCCGCACCGAGGTATCTCCTGAAGTTGCTGACTATATTGCGGATCCCTTCACCGGCATCATGCAGTTCCATCTCGTAGATGAGATGAGTGCCGCGGCTCTCTTCTCGTTGATGCGCATGATGACCTCTGATGGCGGTTTCCGCATGTGCTACACCAAGGGAGGGATCGCGGCAATCCCGAGGGCGCTTGCGAAGCTGCTCGAGGTGCAGACCGGAGTGGCGGTCACCTCGGTCTCACCAAAAGGAAGTAGTGTGGAGGTCGTGCACGACGGCGTCGGCGAGCTCTTTGATGCTGTGGTGGTGGCTACCACGGGGAACGTTACCAAAGAAATCGTTAAGCCCTTGCCGGCCACCGCGGAGCAGATGTTTGCCGCATTGCGCTATTCCGCCACGATGACCATCGCCTTCTCTATCCCCGCCGATCTCTTCCACGACGGCACGCGTCTTACCTATGTGCCCTTCGTGGAGAGCACTCTTATCTCGGGCTATGATAATCAGATACAGAAGAGTGGCGACCTGGAGTCTGAGAACCGGAGCCTTCTCTTGGTCTATCTCTATGAGCATATGGCGGTAGAGCTTTCGCACAAGAAAGAAGATGAAATCTTTGCCATTGTGCGGACAGAAATGCAAAAGGTGTGTCCTGAGGTGCGGGATACCCCCGGGGCGCTCCAAGCGCACGATCTAAAGTATTGGCCAGAAGCCATGCCCAAGTTTAGCCACACCTATGTAGGAAAAGTGGTCGATTTTGAAAAAGCAGGACAAGGTGAGAATCATATCTATCTCGCGGGCGATTACTTGAACTCCGTCTGGACGGAAGGGGCAGCGCGATGTGGCAAGAGAGTGGCGGAGATGATTACTAGTAAATCATAACTATGGAAGGTGGGTGTCTCTGTAAGACAATACGATTTAAGGTTGAAGGCGATCCGCTCTGGGTGGGCGCCTGTTATTGCAAAGATTGCCGCAAGGCGAGTGGCGCGCCGTATGTGGTCTTTGCGGGATATGAACAGAAGGACGTGACTCTCCTGCAAGGAAACCCCAAGACTTACGCCTCTTCAGAACATGTACGCACGACCTTCTGCGCTGAGTGCGGCTCGCCGTACGATTTCCGCTATGTGGATGGTAACTATGCATCGTGGCGGTATATTCCACTGGGGCTCTTTGATGACTCGAGTAGTTTCAAAATCACCGATCATATCTGGGTGTCGCAGAAGTTGCCTTGGTTGCACATTATGGATAGTGCCCCACAACATGAACGGTAACTTTAAAGAGATAACAGGCTTATTTGTCAGTTGGATTAAAGTAAAGATTCGAAGGCATTTGCTGCAAAACCGAGTGCTCTTTAATGAAGGAGAAATATGGTGGGTTGCTCTTGGTCATAATGTTGGCGTGGAAGCAAATGGAAAGAATCATCAATTTGAGAGACCAGTTTTAGTAGTAAAGAAATTTAACAAGGATTCATTCTGGGGGATCTCGGTCTCTAGTGTGCAGAAGGAGGGTTTTTATTACTACTCACTTACGCTGGGTGGCGTCTATTATGGCTTCAACCTGTCGCAGCTAAGGATTTTGAGCGACAAACGCCTCTTGCGCCGCATGACCAAGGTTCCCCATATTGACCTTGTTAAAATGCGGCAGCGACTTGCAGATTTACTTGTATAAAAGCGGAAGCCGCCTTGCGGCGGCTTCCTCGGGTCCCTCTTGCAAGGGAATAATAGAATCAGTATAAAGAAAGAGCTATACTTAGTCAAATCCACTACCGCATTTTATGACGAATATGAGTAGCAAAGAATTACCCGCCACTTCTTCTCCAAAACAGATCGCCGTGATAGGGGCAGGCATTGCCGGGCTTAGTTGTGCCTACGAGCTGCAAAAAGCAGGGCATGAGGTGGTGGTGTATGAAAAGAACGCTGATGTCGGTGGCCGCATGGCCACGCGTGTAAAGGATGGATTTGAGTTCAATCCTGGTGCCACCTTCCTCAGTCGCCACTACACGACACTGCGCGAATACTCAAAGGAGTTTGGCATTCTCTGGACGCCGCTCCGGGGCGATCGCACGCATCGTGTGATCCGCGACGGCAAGGCGTATCCACTCGGACTCAAGAGCCCGCTCGAGGTACTCAATCTCACGGTGCTTTCGCTCAGATCGCGTCTCCGCTTCCTGTGGTTTTTGATCAAGCTTGCGGTAAAAAAAGTTCCCGGTGATTTTTTCGACCTCTCCACAACGTCGGAGGTGCTCGACTTTGATAACGCGAGTCACTACCTTCGCCGTGAGATTGGGGACGAAGCGGTGGATTATATTGCCGATCCGTTTACGGCCACGCTCCATTTCTATCTATCGGACAAGGTGAGCACTGCAATGCTCTTAACCCTCCTCAAGTCGATGGTGGGGAACAAAGAGTTTTGTGCGGAGTATCCAAAGGGTGGGGTGCAAGCGATCCCGAACGCGCTTGCGGAGCGACTGACGGTGGTAACCAATGCAGATATTGCTTCTGTAAGCCACTCTACGACGTCCAACATCGCAGAGTGGCTAGTACACGTCAATGGGAAACAGGAGTCGTTCGGTGTAGTAGTGTTTGCTTGCCCGGCACCCGCGGCGCTGAAGCTTCTTCAGGCTCCAACGCCAGCGCAGCAAGCATTGCTCGATTCGGTAAGTTATGGCAGCACCATCACCCTCTCGTTTAAGGTGCCTGCAGATATGTTTGTCGACACGACGAATTGCATCTATGTGCCCTATGTCGAAAACAAGATCATTGGCTCCTGTATTTTCGAAGCACATAAAGATGGCTTAGTGCGACAAGGTCAGACTTTGTTTAATGTCTACCTGCATGACGAGGCAGCAAAGAAACTGATGGACAAAAGTGACGCCGAGGTACTTGCGACCGTGCTTCCCGAGCTCGAGAAAGTGTGTCCAGAGTTTGCTCGGTATCGAACGTCCGTTGAAGACCCTCAACTCTTTGACATCGAGCGGTGGCCGCTTGCGATGCCAAAGTTCCCGCACGGGCAGGTAACCAACATAAAGAAGTTTCAGGCTGAGCATCAGGGCGAGAACAACGCGTACTTCATCGGTGACTACATGAACGCGCCATGGACGGAGGGCGCGGCACAATCAGGCAAGCGCTGCGCGGCTCTTGTCGATGGATGAGCGAAGGTAACATGCACAAGAATTTCTATCATGGATCAACCAAGCGGGGACTTAAGCGACTCGAGCCACGAGTAAGTACGCATGGAAAGTCGTGGATATATGCCACGCATCTCCCGGAGATTGCCGCGCTCTTTATCGGTCCTAATCACGACTTTATCTGCGGCTCAGGCATCGCGAGAAGGACTACGCCGTACCTCTACGAAAGATTCCCGGGCGCTTTGGAGGAGGGCTTTGGCGGAGTCTCTGGTTCTATCTATACGCTCTTAAGCGATGGCTTTATGGGAGGTAAAACCTCGTGGTCGTCAGAGTGGGTACATGAAGCCGCCGTCGACATTATCGCTGAGCAGGAGATTGAGAACGTTCTTGAGCATATTCTCGAGCTGGAAAAGAACGGGAAGATAGAGATTTACCGCTACCCTTCGATGCCGCCCAATGCTCCCGAGGGCAAAGAAGATCTTATACAGAAAGCCGTTGAGAAGGTACAGAGATTCAGCCTCGAGGAGGCCTTGGTTGATGTTGTCAAATATCATCCCGATATCGTTCAGACAGTAATCGAGCACTATAAGCGGGCAGGAGAGGTGGTTTGACGAAACTTTCGATCGGTGTTACTATACTAGAGGCAAAACGCCGTTTTGACATGGTGCCTGAGGAGGTGCTTCGTGCGGAGAGTGATGATTCTCGATGGGGGTGCCGTGCGCGGTGCCTTCATGGGAGGAGTGCTCGCCGAGCTCCACGCTAGGGGGTACAAGGCCGACTACTGGGATATGTTCGTTGGGACCTCCATCGGAGGCACCAGCGCAACCTATTTCAGTGCTGGCCAGATCGAAGAAGGGCTCCGGTTTTTCACGGAGCATATGCCCAAGGGCTTCATCTCGAAGTTCTGCGGCATTCCTCGCTTCGATCTTGCGTATCTGGCGTGGGCGTACCGGGAGTCGCCCGACGCGCTCGACGTGCAGAAGCTCCGCAAGAGCACGCCGGTCTACATGCCCATCGCGAACGAAGTGACGGGCGAGCCGGACTTCGTGTGTGTGAACAGCACACCCGACCCGACGTGGCCGATGCTTCAGGGTGTGCGAGTGCCCATCCTCACCCACAACATCGCTTGCATCGAGGGTAAGCAGGGGTGGGACGGCGGCTTTGTATGCTGCCCTCCGGTATGCCACCCGAAGGTGAAGGAGGCAACCGAGGTGTGGTACCTCTCGCCGGTGCCCGAAGGTGGCAGGGAGAGTGCGTTTAAATCGTACTTCTATGCTCTGCTCCTCGGCGGATTTGATCCGCAGCTCTGGCGGATGATCGCTCGTATGTCGGCTCGCAGCAACACTGCGCGAGACGAGATCGAGAAGATCCCTAACCTGCGGATCATCCGGCCCAAGAAGCCGCTGAAGATCGGCTGGGCGCATCAGAACGTGGGCGAGATCGACCAGGTGATCTCCGAGGGTCGCCTGGCGGCACACGAGTTCCTTTACACGTATGAACGGAGAACCTGACTATGATGCGGCCTCTGTAGCAGAGGCCGCTGAAGGGAGCGTTGACCCAATGTCGTACGATGGGAAAGTGGGACGAACGGAAACGGAGCTCGAGTTCGAGACTCCCCACCTGCGGAGCATGCTCTTGCTCTACCTGGCGGGGCTTCAAAACCCCGATGTGCCTTTCCAGAGTCTGGAGCTTCGCGGGCTCACGATCGAGCTCGTGAAGAAGGGGTCGCCGCAAGCCGCCCACTGCGTGCTCCCGGAAACCGAATCCCTCACGATGTACTACGCCTACCAAGACGGGGGGACTTTGGTACAGGAGGACAACCCCGTGGCGGCTCGGGGAATCAGCAGTGAGCATACGGTTCGGGGAGGCCCTGACAAGGCCTCGTTCTGGATGGCACTCGCCCAGTTTGCGCTCAGGGACGAGGTCAAGCAGATGTTCCTCATGTTCATCAACGGGAGGACGCTGCGCATCTGGCACGAGCTCGATGGTGGCTACGGCATCTGCTGGGTGGTCCTGTAGGCGGCTAACAGCGAAGTGTTCCGTCGGAGACGCAACATGAAGTGCCGGGCAGGGGAGACCTGCCCGGCGAGGCCACGGAGAGGAAGGCCACTAAGCAACACATGGCGTGTTGCATCCTCTTTAGAAAAAAGAACACAAGATTTGTGTTCTTTTTTCTTTTCTTACGATGTGCTTGAGACTTAAGCTTTTAGTTCGTCTGGTTGGATAGTCGGCACCGTAGCGGCGCGGCGGCGGACGTCGGCGACGAAGTCGGCGTCGGAGGGGCTCTCGTCGGCAGTGGGGAACGTATCGCCGGTGAACTTGCTGTACAGATTGATGCCGTTGCAGGTGGTGCCATAGATGCCCGCGTAGCCGGCGGTGGCGTTGCAGAAGAAGAAGTTCTCAAACGGTGTTTCTTGGCGTAGGCGGTGGGTACCGATCTGGTGTGGCGTACACGGCTCACCGTAGGCGGTGCCTTGCGGGGTCCACACCCACTCTTCGTTCGTAGTGGGGCTACCCACGACCTTGACTGCGATATGCGCACGGAGATCGGGGATGTAGAGCTTCTCCACCAGATCAAGCAGGTGCTCAGCGAGAGCGGCCTTCTTTGCTTCGTAGGCTTTGTAGTCTTTATCGTGCAACTCTTTCCAATCAAAGTACTCCGTGTAGGTACCAATCTCCATGATGTGGTGTCCCGCTGGAGCGACACCGGGCTCTACCGTATGGTGCGTCGGCATGGAGATAAAGAAGAAGGGCTTGGAGAAGTCGCCAGCGGCTTGGTCCTTCCAGATCTTGTTCATATCCCACTGCTCCATGTGCCAGATGTTGCCGTTCGTCAAACCATATTTCGCAAAGTCGAAATCCTTGAGCCCTAGGTAGATCATGATGCTCGAGCCGGAGTAGTTGTACTGAAGCTTCTTCCGATACGCATCGGGGAACTTCTCCATGCCGATCATACCCGCCGCCTTTTGCGGATCCATGTTGCACACAATGGTGCGGGCGGCAAACACCTTGCCATCCTTGGTCTCTACGCTCGTCACCCGATTACCCTCGGTATTGATCTTTGTCACCATGCTCTTGTAGAAGATGTGGCAGCCGCGATTATCCGTAATGGACTTCGCGATGCGGTCGAAGTAGGTCTTGTAGTGCTGCGTAGGGTAGTAGGCGCCGGTGTTGTAGCCCGAGAAGAGACCGACGAAGGCAAAGACGGAGAGCTCTCCGGGAGGGAGCATGAAGTCGGCTGCTTGCGCACAGAGGATAGCCTGCGCTTCTTTGCTTAGATCGCACTCGTCGAACACCTGCTGGAGCGTCTTGTCTTTGTACTTAAGCAGAGTCAGATACTTCCACCCTTGGGTGAAGTACTCCCACCAGCGGATGTCGCGATCGGGGACACGCACCATCTCGTAGCGGATCTTCTCGATGATGTTTAAAAACTTGCGCACGCTATCTCGGTTGCCTGGGTAGGCTTTTTCGATGTTTTCTACCAGGTGTTCAAAGCCGTAGGGAATGCCTACAATCTTGCCATCCGGCATGCCCATGCGATCGTAGCCGTCGCGATCAAAGAGCTGGAAGGTGAGCTCTTTGTGGAGGCCAATCTTTTTCAAAAACTCATAGATCTTCCCACCAGGCCCGCAGCCCCAGATGTAGTGCACCTGCGCGCAGAAATAAAAGTCACCCCATTTAAAGGAATGGGCGTAGCCCCCGGGAATGTCGTGCGCTTCGAGCATGCACACCTTTTTCCCGGCGTTTGCGAGCAGGGCTGCGGCCGTTAGCGCGGAGTTCCCGGTGCCGATAAACAAGTAGTCGTACTTATAGTTGTCCATAGTTGTTGCGTAGAGACAACTATATCATGTGGCAAGAGAGGGAGTAAAATGCGTTGCGTTGGGTCTGCTGCTAGAAAGGAAGAATTGACTTGTAGCGATCGTAGGCGACCAGAAACTGTGGACTAAATTGCTCGGAGGAAGTCTGGAGAAGCCGCGTCAGCTCCTCGCGTCGCACCGGCCGAATGTCTTTCAAAATGTGTCCGTTTACCTTCACATTGGTGTCGTGAATGGCATAGTAGACACACATGAGTCGGCGGGTGCCGTCGTTCATGGTCTCCATATTGTCTCCCAAGTGGACAAGGGTGGCGGGATAGATGGCAAGATCATTTACCAGTGCCCGTTTGGCGGCCTTCTCACAATCCTCGCCGTGGCGCAAGAGTGAGACCGTAGGTGTGCCGAATTTGCCTTTGTAGATCTTTTTGGACAAACGATGTTCGGTAATGGTAGCGAGAATAAGCTCTCGATCAGGAGTGAGCAGAAAGATAAAGACGTTCTTCAAGATATCGTGGAGACGGTCTACTTCGCCATAGGGCTTCGTGCCCACGCAGACACCCTGCTCATTTACGATCTCTACGGCGAACGCCTTATGGTTGTCTTCCGACATAACGCCGTAAGTATAGCTCTTGTAGCATGAAGTGCAACCCTGGCCACCCTGTAATATACGAGCGGGTTTGGCGTCACCACTAGTACAGAATACCTTTTATCTACCACTTTATGCCTACTACATTTATGTCATCAAGCAAACGTGGATTTGCCTCCATGGCACCAGACAAGCAGCGAGCGATCGCGAGCAAAGGGGGGAGGAGTGCGCACGAAAAAGGAACGGCGCATAGATTTACCACAAACGAAGCTCGGGATGCAGGTCGCCAGGGAGGCATCAGAAGCGGCCAGATACGCAGACAGAAGAGGCTCAGCATGAGTAAGTAGGGCATAACGCTCACCTTGCCGCAACTCCGTGGCGTGTGTGGGAGTGGCACGCTCTCTGCGTCAATAGAAGGAAATGCGGTGCTCTTCTCTAAGGGCGCGGATGCGTTCCCGATAATCCGGAATGGTTTTGTGGACGAGTTTCCAGAAGTTTGGACCATGGTGGTGGGCGTGCACATGGCAGAGCTCGTGCACTATCACGTAGTCGGCAAGATGCGTGGGTATAAGGGCGATGCGATAGTTAAAGCTAAGGTTGTTTGCAGGAGAGCAGCTGCCCCAGCGCTGTGTTTGATTGCGGATGGAGACTTTGCCGTAGGGGAAGTTGTAGTGCGTATTAAACTTTGCTAATTGTGCCTCAGCAATCTCGGCTGCCTTGGCCCGATAGCGATGATAGCGCTGCACTGCTTCTTCTCGAGGGATACTCTTCGTCCACATTCTTTGATAGCGCCTCTGATGCTTGCGTATCCACGCAGACTTTGCTCGGATGAAGGCGTCTGCCACAGCTTCTGGTACGTGGTGGGGGAGCGTGAGCGTGACAAGGCCGCGCTCACAGACGCGTACGTGTACCCGGCGCGCCTTGGCGCTTCTCCGGAGCGCATAGGTGATTACCCCCTCAGAATTGGCAAGAATGTGCGATTGCTTTGCCTGTACCATGAAGCGTCAGTTTATCACCGCGCTGCATGCAAAGAAAGATGGGCCGACGGCACGGGCAAGTTTGAGTTACGTCCACGCTTGCGGTATCATCAACGCATGGTAGATATACCTCATGATGGACCAGATGTGGCCGACCACCGCTTGCGCCCCGAGCCGCTGGACCGGGCGCTTGCAGATAAGCTTGAGGAAGTTAAGGGGTTTATCGCAGAGAAGCCAACAAAGGAAAAACTCTTCGCGGTTACGCACCAGAATATTATTGCGCTTTCACGTTTCTATATTCGATTGAAGACGATGTTTCGTGGCTCTGGCTACCTCATCAAAGCAGTAACGCATCCTAGCCGAAAAGAAAATGGGTCGGGGGAGTATGAGATGACGTTTACTATCAAGCCGGAGTCTGCTGTATGAGCCGCTCCTTGCTTTTGCAAGGCTACCCCCGTAGACTGCGCGTGGATTGCACAACGACGCAATCAGCGAGGTGAGAGATGGAAGAGGTCGGACTGCCTCCCTTCTCCGGCATGCCGCCGGAAGAGGTTGTTATGAAGATGGTCGAATGGGCACCTAGTGCTCTGGAGCTGCTCAAGCGGTACGCTCGACCCTTGCTCCTTGGCCGGGAGGGACTCATGTTCTTCCCCAAGGTGCTCCGGAGTAAGTACACTCCGGGCATCTTTCAGGTGGGCAGCTTGCCGCCAGAGAAATGCGCTGAGAAGGTGCGCTATGCTCAGCTCAAGATGGCGGCCCTCGAGCGGTATCGCTGCATGAGTACATTCGAGGTGCGGAGCGAGGAGCTCGAGATCTTCGGTGGAGGCAACCTCGGGGAGGACGATGTCGGTCTCGCGACGTCGGGGCTCCCCGAGCACGGGGATGATGCGTACAACCTGATCCTCCTCACGTGGGGGAGGAATATCTCGCTCATGGAGGCCTCGGCGAGAGCAAGGGCGAGCTCAAACTCCATCTGGTGGCTCATCCCTCCCCACGAGCTCAATCCCCGCATCTAGGTCGCGTCCCCAGCCTAGCTAGAACGCGGGGCACCACACAGCCGAGCGGTCCCACGGAGACCGCTCGGCTGGAGACAGAAGCACCAGAGACACTGGTGTTTTTTTGACGTCTGTTTGTTATCTTTCGTGAAAACCTATTGCCAAACAGCAAGTACCATACCCATGAGACAGAGCGAAACTAGGTAGTAGCCGGAATTGAGCACCCAGAGCTTCCAGGACTTTCCTTCCCAGAGTACGGAGCCCATGATGACGGGCGCGATAAAGCCAAGCCAGTTCCAGAAGCCGGCCATGAGGCCGGCAGAGGCGCCGCTGGCTTGCAGATAGGTACTTGCGAACACGAGTGAGTAGGAGAGGACATAGGCCATGATGAGCGCCCCCACAATCATCGGTACGTAGGTCTTTGCACCCATGCCTTTTTTCTGTGCATCGCTGCACTGTTCTTCTGTCCAGCCCATCATGGCGATCCACTGCTTGCCGAAGAGTGGTCCGTACCACAAGAAGCCAAGCACTATCGACACTACTGCAGCACCAACAACAGCGAAATAATTTATAGGTATTATCGGCATAGCGTGAGTTATGAACAAATAATGTAAAAGTGTAGCAGAGGGGATGTCGGTTAGCTATGCACAGCACGTGGAAGTCGAAAGCATGCGTAGAGCGCATTAATATCGCAGTGGGGTTACGAGCTGGGTAGGCACTAATCCACAGGGGGAAGAGGCCCTGAGGCTGTACAATAGTAGCAATTACTAACATAACTCATTTATGAGTCCACTATTTTTGGCACAGTTGTTCGGGGTCTATTTAGTTATTGAGGGTTTGGTGCTTTTGTTTCGACAGGCGTTTGTCCGTAGAGAGATCAGCGCTCTCATGCACAACGAAGGCTTACGTTTGTTTGCCGGCTTCCTCATTCTGATCATGGGCTTGGTGCTCGTGCTCACGCATAATGTCTGGGAGTGGTCCTACGAAGGAGTCATCACCCTTGTGTCGTGGATCGTTGTGCTCAAGAGCTGCATGTATCTTTTCTTCGACCAGAAGACGCTCAATCGGGTGACGAGGTGGTTCGATACGAAGGGTTGGTACCGTTTTGCTGGTATCGTTGCTCTTCTCCTCGGCCTCTATCTTTCGAGCGTGGGATTCGGCTGGATGCTGTAGTGTTTCTGCTCGCAAACAAAACGACCTCGACATGGGGTCGTTTTGTTTTGCTAATTGTCGATAAACAACAAAAGGCCCGGACGACCTCTTGTCGTCGGGCCTTGCTCACTATGCCTTGTGTCTCTCGGCAAGCTTTCTCCCTTTCAGGCCCGATCCAAGGTTTAGAAGCCGAGACGAACGGTGTCGTTCTCTCGGATCGGTCCCCCCTGTAGTACTCGGCAACAGAAGCCGCCGTAGCAGCTGGGCTCGAGGGCGCGCTGCAGGCCAGGACAGACATCGTCCATGCGTTCGCAGGGCACCGTCTCCTTCTCGATTTGGAGGACCACGACCGATCCGATATAGATGAATCTCCCGATATCCTCCTTGTCGAACATGATACCCCGGATAAGGAGAGCTGCTCGCCTCTCCTGCCAGGGGATTTCTCTGCCAACCCTGGCACAGACAGCATCCCACATCTGCTCCGAAAGCAGGGAGACCTGTCGCTTGCGCGGCGATCCCGTGGCATCGAGCCGGCTGCCGCGGCAGTCGCCGACGATTCCCTCGTTTAGAGTTATCTCGGCCTCGGCCACGAGCTCGAGTGCTGCTCCTGGTACTCGCTTTATTCCGATACCCTTGAGAATCCCAACTCCTACGGCCACTGCGGGCACCTCCTTGTTATTCAGTCCAGTATGATGCTACTAGAATGGGGGATATGGTCAAGTCGCTCCTGCCCTTGACGCCCTGGTGACGCTTCCTTATTCTGCAAACTGGAAAGGAGGAAATCCGATGGCGAGCAGACCTCGCTCGGGGATGCGGAAGGGCACGACCGCCTTCGCGAAAGGTATGCTGCGCGAGTTCGACGTCCTCGACGCATGTTGCTTCCAGGACTGGGCTAAGCCAGACTGGGTCCTAAGCATCAGACCAGGCAGCGAAGAGAAGGACGCCCAGGGGATCGACTTCGTGATGTACACGAAGGACGTGGGTAAGATATTCATTCAGGTGAAGAGCTCTCACCGCGGGGCTCTACGCTTCATGGATGAACACCCGAGAAATCCCCGCCACATCGTCCTTATTGTCGTCGACGACCGCGCAAACAGCGTCGACATTCGCAGGCGGATCATGGACGGCGCCGAGAAAGAACGTGCCTGGCGCCTCGCCAAGCGCAACCACTCCGAAGCATGAGGAAGCTTCGGGGTGGTCTTTGTTTTTCTGTCCTCTTTTGCTAATATACCTAAACGTTGAAAACCAGAACAACGTAGCATTCCGCGGTAGCTCAGCTGGTAGAGCGGCTCCCTGTTAAGGAGTTGGTCCCAGGTTCGAATCCTGGCCGCGGAGCAACACAGCACGATCCAGCAAAATCGTTTCAGAATGAGCGCCACTTCGTGGCGCTGTTTTGAGTTCGGCGAGGCTAGACCAGGGTTTTTTGAAATCGACGGCGAGGGTGCGGGCGAAATAATGTAGTATTTCGTGTGATTTCTTGGGATACTAGAGACACATGAAAGAGCCCCGCTATACATTGGTTGTGCATACGCCTGTGACGCATTCGGAGATATAAAGAGTTGATATCCCCATTGCATACATCAACTAAATAGCATATAATGTTGATATTCATATGAGCAATGTCAACCAACCAAAAATAGGTCGCTACATAACCCAGAAAGGCGGCTCTAAATCCTTTACCCCTTTTGATTTTCCTCCAAAAGCCGGTTTTGTTATCCCCCCCAAACTTCATAAAAAACACGAGGAGGCTATCAGGCTGGTCGGTAAACTCGACGGTATAACTCGGCTCTTACCGGATAAGGACTTTTTCCTACGCATGTTTATTAAAAAGGATGCCGCTTATTCGAGCCAAATAGAGGGAACAAAAGCGACATTGCAAGATGCCGTTGCGGCACCCGTTACTGAAGAAAAATCTCGCCTCCATCCCGATGTGGATGATATCGTTCACTATGTTGAGGCCGTAAATTACGGCATTAAACGAGCTGAGACACTTCCGATTTCTCTACGACTTATACGCGAGATTCACGAAAAGCTGATGACTGGAGTGCGTGCAACACAACATGCATATCCAGGAGAGTTTCGACGTTCACAAAATTGGATCGGTGGGAAAACGCCACACGATGCTTCTTTTGTGCCGCCTGCTCCGGACGACATGAACAAGTCGCTTGATGATCTTGAGAAATTTATTCATGCCAAAGATGACTACCCATCTCTTATAAAAGCCGGACTTTTGCATGCACAATTCGAGACAATCCGTCCCTTCACTGATGGTAATGGCCGTACCGGGCGTATGCTCATTGCCATGTATATGCATCATGCCGGACTTTTAGAGTTGCCGGTACTCTATCTTTCAAACTACTTCAAGAAATACCAGAAGCTTTACTATCAGAAATTGCAAAGTTATCACGATGAAGATTCGGACATAGATGCCTGGCTGGAATTCTTTCTTGAGGGTGTGGCTGAAATTGCTGAAGCATCTGTTGCAACGTGCACCAAGATTACCGCGCTTCGTGATCGTGACTTTATGAAGATGCAGAAGCTTGGCAAGAAATCGGCTGAGTCCACGCTTGAGCTCGTCCGCAAGCTTTTCGGTCAACCAATTGTCGGCATTGCGGAAATAATGAAATGGACCGGCTTCAGCCCGCAAGGTTCCTATAATGTGATCAATCGACTCAAGGATTTAAAAATTCTGGAGCCTCTTGGTGATGCTGATTATGGGCAGAAGTATATCTATGCCGATTACTACGAAATCTTTGACGACGCATTTCGTGATGCTCGTGCAAAAGGAAAATAACCCCCCACCCCTAGTCTACTTATGTATTACGTTTACTTAACAAAAAGTAAAAAGGACAATGAGTTGTATGCCGAAAATATGGTGGCTGACCACCGTGGCCCGCATTGCTCGGGTGCTTAACAAACACCTGAAATCCCTCTATGCTAGTCCGCGGTATACAGGAACCGGACTGCCCCTTGGGGCGGAGGAGAGGAAATGGGCACCTTGGTATTGAGTGTGGTTATCGTTGGCGTTATCTCTGCCGGAGCCTCTTGGGTGATGAAGGTCAACTTCACAGGGAAGGAAGATCACAAGAAGGCAGTGCGCGAGGTGGCGGAGCGGCGCATCACGAAGAATCTGCTTAAACTTCGTGAGATTCTCGGTGTCGATCTGTACGGCCGACTGGCCATCTCGAAGAAGTACCCCGGGCAGGATGCGATTGACCTCGTCATGAGAAATTGGGCCCCCTACGACGAGGTGATCCTCCATGGGCTGGAGGGAGTCTACGCCTGGGAGGGAACATTCCACTTTGGAGCTGAGTTGGGGGAGGGCCTCCTCCACAACTTTCTCAAGGAGATGGAGCGCCGCCGCGATGCCTGTTTCGCCGCGATGGCGCAGAATCCCCGGGCAAACCCGATTTATCTCGTCGGGGAGACCTTGAGAACGACGCACGACGAGCTATTCCGCCAGTTCGTCAAACCCGTGCTTGAAAAGCGCGGGACCTAAGGGCTACGTCCGTCACAGGTATCGGCCACGGGAAAGGTCACGGCTCTGCCGTCGGCCGACTACCGTGGCCTTTCTCATGCGTTGAAATGGGGGGAGGCCGAGGGGAGGGTGATGAATCGTCCTATTTGTGCTCGGGATTGCCGTAATACGTCGTACTTGCCTCATCGAACACCTGTTGAAGAAGTTCTTGGAGAAATGGGGGACATTGTTCTCTGTACGCATCCTGTTTCTTTTTAAACTCTTCATAGCTAAGCCCTGTACTGGACCCCATTCATCAGACACCAATCTTGTTCCCCGTATCGTATCTCGGCGCGGTCAACTCTGCAAACGCATAGGGTGACATCTTGAGTGCCGAGTGTATCCGGGTGTGATTGTAGGCATAGATCGTCTGGTAGATGGCGAGCACGAGCTCGCCTAGGTTCTTGAATCGCGACGGATCTCCGAGATCCACCTTGAACTTGTCGTAGAACGACTCTTGGTACCCATTCTCCCACGGACAGCCTGGCTTTGAGCGAGAGATGGCGGTCCCCACCGTCTCGAGCGCTCCGATGAACACCGCAGCGTTGTACTCACTCCCGTTGTCCGAATGGTAGATCACGGGACGAGCGTTGCTGTGAAGAGCTGACATGAGAGCCGAGAGTACGAGCTGCACCGCGTGCGTGGTCAAGATCGAGAGCCCCACCACCTTCCTCGTGTAGAGATCGAGCACGGTTGCTACGTAGACCACTTTGCCTTGAAAGTTAAGGTGCGTGAAGTCGGATACCCAGATGTGGCCTTCATAAAGTGGGGCGGTAGTCATGAGGAGGTTGGGGTACACCACCTTCACGTTCTTGGTTCTTTTCCACTTCCTGCCACGTCTCCTGTATGCCTTGATGCCAAAGATATTCATCACACGCTTCACCGGCTTCCTGTTCGTCTTGAGGTGGAGCGAGATACGGCGTGACCCGTAGGAGGGGTGCTCGCGCAGCACCTCTTCGATTCTGCACTTCATCTCCCAATCTTTGTCCGGCTTCTTCGGTCGGTAGTAGAGGGTAGAACGTGACACACCGAGCTCCCTGGCCCGAAGAGTTTTGGTGGTCATACCATTCCTCAACTCTTTTTTTGGGTCTCAGAGAGCTTGAGGGTCATCTCGCCAACCAGTGTGAGCAACTGCGCATTTTCACGCTTGAGCTTGAGAAGCTCACCGAGTGTTGGTTGTCCCTCCACCTTCTTAGCTATCCAACTGTAGATGGTGCCTTCACTCACGCCGTGGTCTTTGGCGGCGTCAGCGACGGTGACTCCATCGTTTTTGATACGACTCACGATTTGCTCCCGTAGTTCGGGAGCGATGCGATGTTTCTTCATATGGCTTGTATATTACCTTAGTAATGTACAAGATTGGTGTTCAGTTTTTGGGGTCCGGGCCAATGATCCACAGGAGCAAACGAGAGGGAGTAGCGTTATCAATGCGGTACCCGCTGGACATATAACCTGTGAGGAAAAGAAAGAGGGTGACAAAAAGTTTTTGCTCATTCGTCAGCCCAAATTAAAAAGTGCCAGAAAAATAGAGCCGTTTTTAGTTAGAATTGAAGAAACGGATAACCAAATCAGCTTTGTTTATGATAGTGAGTTTGTGGAATCATTCGATGCAGCCACTAAGCTTAGAGACAAGCTGCTTGAGGTCATCCATACATCTGACAAGTGGTTGGGAATAAAAGACCTTACGGGGCTGGTACAAAAGTCTGAAAAGCCAGTGAGAGATCAGATTAGGGTTTTAGAAAAGAATAGTTTAATTCAATCACGAAAACGCTCGGAGATACTTACCTTAAAGTTTCCCACTAGTGATCGCTCAGGAGGACATCAGGAAAAGTTGTACTTTCGCGGAGATAACGAAGAGGACAGCAATAACTTTGGGGTGTTTTGATACTGTAACCTTAGTACTCTCTCTTTAGAGGGTACTAAGGTTACTATTGTATCAATAACTATTCTAGTAAGTTGGTAGATTTAAGAAAAAACTATATTGACTAAAATCAATGGGAAAGAACGCAAAAACAAGTATGACCCTTCAAGAGTTCGGTTTCCTTCGGGCCTACATTGATATTGCCTCGCCCACCTTTGGTAATGCGTATCAAAGTGCACTAGAGGCAGGGTATACAAACAACTATGCCCGAGTGATCAAGAGGCACTACTCATCATGGCGTCTTAAGCTGCTGAAAAGGGCGCTTGGGGACAAGGATTTGGTAGAAATGATTGAAGCTACCCGGAACATCGATTTTGGTGTTCCTGTGCCAAACCAGAGAAAACTAAGGCAAATCATACAGAGGCAGGAGCGGGAACTTATAGGAATGAGTGCCAAAGAGGTAATCAGCGCGCTCGACGAGCTGCTTGGCAAGAGTATATGAAAATCATACTTTATATGCCCCCATGACATAATTTGAGTGAATAGGAAAGTCCATAGCGTTGCTGCACACACTAAAGCAGTCACACTATGGAGCAACCCCTCATCACAAAATCTAAGAGGAAGATACCACTACTGAAACTGTCTTATCAGCAGGTTGAGCCTGGTGAGTTTACTCTACCAGCCCTTGATAAAGCTTTCGATATTTTATTCGAAGAGGTTTTAGAGCGAGGGCTGGAAGTTAACATATCTACAAAAATCAAAATGGCAACTAGGAACAACTAGGAGTATAGTATGTCTGTGGCGTTTATGACTAAAGATGAAGTTGCAAAATACCTGCGAGTGCATCCTCGAACCGTTGAGAGGTGGCTTAAATATGGATTGTTGAAGGCTCATAAATTAGGTAGAGGCAAAACGTCACTCTGGCGGATACCTAATACGGAAGTAAAAATCTTCCTAAAGAAGGGTCTGAACAAAAGAAAAAAATGACGAATACATCATCCCCAAAGGAAATAAAACTTATCGCCATCTATGGGAGAGTCTCCACCTCAAACCAGGAGAATGAGGGGACTATTGAAACACAACTTACTGCCGTAAAAGATTTTGCTGTAAAGAATAACTACACGATCGTTCAAGAATACCTGGACAACGGATGGAGTGGGGACATGCTAGCCAGGCCTGCGTTAGATCAACTGCGGCAAGATGCAAAAGGAAAGTTGTGGAATGCGGTTCTGATTTACGATCCAGATAGACTTGCTCGTAGGTATTCATATCAGGAGCTGCTCATGGATGAATTACGGGAAGCAGGAATCGAAGTGCTGTTTGTAACCGTATCATCACCAAAGAATAGTGAGGACAAAATCTTGCATGGAGTGCGTGGCTTGTTCGCTGAATATGAGAGAGCAAAGATATCAGAACGCTTTCGGCTCGGGAAACTACGGAAGGTCAAAGAAGGCCATGTCATCATAAGCGAGGCTCCCTATGGCTACCATCGGGTGCTTAAGAATGCAGGCAAGGATGGCTACTACGAAATTAATATCGAAGAAGCAAGGGTAGTGAAAATGTTATTTACCTGGGTTGCAGAAGACGGATTAAAGCTTAGGGCCGTGGTGAAAAAGCTCCACGAACTCAATATTAAGCCAAGAAAAAGCAAGCGGGGCGTCTGGAGTACGAGTACGCTATCAAGTCTTTATAGAAACAAAACATACATTGGTGAGGCTCCTTGGGGTAGTTCCTATGGGGTAGTACCAGAAAACCCCACTAATAAAGAAAAATATAGAAAGATAAAAAAGACGAGCAGACGAATGAAACCAGAAGAGGAGTGGCTTTCAATTCCTGTCCCCGCAATCCTTGAAAGAGATTTATTTATGAAGGCACGCGCCCAGCTTGAAGCTAACTTTGCCTTGTGTGAAAGAAACAAGAAGAACGAATACCTGCTAGCCAATAGGATACAGTGTGTCTGCGGCAGAAAAAGGGGAGGGGAAGGCCCACAGCACGGCAAACATCTTTATTATCGTTGCAATGACCGAGTATGTAATTTCCCATTACCCCAAGTCTGTGAGGAACGAGGCATCAACGCTAGAATCGCTGACAGACTAGTCTGGGAGAAGATTACTGAATTAATGAGTTCGCCAGAGCTTTTGTTGGCACAAGTTAAACGTTGGGCAAGCGCCCGACAAGCGAAATCCATGCCACCTGCTAGTGACGTAGAAGTACTAGAGAAAGAAATACAAAAACTTAATGTGCAAGAGGAACGTTACAGCAAAGCGTATGGTGCGGGAGTATTCAGCATTAATCAGCTAACTGAGTATATAATCCCAATAAAGGAACGAGTGAAATCCCTTGAGCTTCAAGTTGCCGAGGCAAGATCAAGAATCAAACAGGCAGAGACTTCTGTCTTGCCTACAGAGGATGAGCTGAGGACTTTCGCAAGGGAAACAGCAAAGGCCCTCCCTAGCTTGAATTTTCAACTAAAACGGGCGATAGTGTTAAATGTCATAGATAAGGTTGTTGGCACGCAGGAACGATTACAAGTGTATGGTTATATCCCTTTAACTGAAAATCATGTCGCATTCTGCTCTCGCTATCGGCATCGTCGGTCTCCCAAACGTCGGAAAGTCAACCCTGTTTAATGCGCTCACGCGCAAGAGTGTGCCTGCAGAGAACTATCCGTTCTGTACCATCGACCCATCGGTGGGGATTGTAGCGGTGCCCGACGAGCGGGTGGCGAAGCTCACGGAGTTCTCCAAGTCAGCAAAGAGTATTCCTGCTGCCATTGAGTTCGTAGACATCGCCGGCCTGGTGAAGGGTGCTGCCCAAGGAGAGGGTCTTGGTAACAAGTTCCTCTCAAACATTCGCGAGGTAGATGCTATCGCGGAGGTGGTGCGGACGTTTACTGACTCGAACATCATCCACGTGCACGGTGAGCCGAAGCCCCTCCATGATGTGCAAGTGATTAATTTGGAGCTCATTTTGGCTGACTTGGACGCGGTTACCAAGCGCCTCGCAAACGCCTCTCGTGATGCCAAGCGGGGAGACAAAGCGGCAGTCATCGAGGAAGGACTTCTGAACAAACTAAAGACGGCCCTCGAAGCCGAACAGCTCGCCTCGACGGTGGCCATTGAAGAGGAAGAGAAGCCAGCACTCAAGACCCTGCAGCTGCTCACGATGAAGCCGATTCTTTACGTCCTCAACACAAAGAGCGGGGCGAAGCACGTGGACACCGCCGAGCTCCTCACATTCATTGAGAAGAGTGGGGCAGGGTACGTGACCGTAGACGCCGGCCTCGAGCACGAGCTCTCGGAGTTCGAAGGAGAAGAAAAAGCCGCCTTCCGTGCCGAGCTCACCTCTGCGGAGATCCAACCTCCGCAGATAGCGCAAGTTGGCCATATTTCAGACGATGGGGTCAACAGCCTCATTCACGAGTCCTACAAACTTCTTGGGCTCATCACCTACTTCACCACGGGTGAAGACGAGACACGAGCATGGACCATCAAGCGAGGTTGGACTGCGCCAGAAGCAGGCACCGCCATCCACACTGATTTTAAAGAAAAGTTTATTCGCGCCGAAGTGATTCACTGCGACGACCTCCTCCACGTCGGCTCCTATGCCAAAGCGCGCGAGCAGGGGCTCGTGCGCACCGAGGGTAAGGAGTACGTTGTTAAAGATGGAAACGTGATCGAGTTTAGGATATAATACTAAGAAAATGACCAATCTCGATCAACCATTTCAATTGGAGGAGTATATTAAAGAGACATGGAATGCTTATCCACCCGAAAAGCGTTTTGACATCATGCGCAGAGTCAGAGATCGTCAGCTCTCAGATGAGAGCCCTGATCTTGCCATACTTGTAGATCAGAACCTCCTTGTCACTGACGAAGAACTGCAGAGATTGGCGCGACAGCCCATCCAGACATTGTCCGAAGGCTGGCAACGAGTAGCTGGTACCTATGTTGCTACCTTGCTTCAAAGGGAAGACTATAAACAGACTAAACACTAAGGGTGAGATCGTATTTTAGATCTGTCCTAAGGTTGATGTTATAAAACACGAATCCTCTCTACGAGAGAGAGGAGTGGGGTCAAAGAGTAAACTCGATGACCGGGGGAGGGGAAAGGAGATCGTGGATCTGAGATGCGGGGGGGGTAATGGTGGAGTAAAAGAAGTTTTACTCCGGTGGGTGCATCTCAGATTCTCGAAGACCATTCTGCCTATTCCGTCTCTAGTGACGGACAAACAGGGGATTACTTACGGTCGAGTGAGTCTGGCGAACACGCATAAGCTGTGCTATGGTATTTTTGCTATCTAAGCTAATTATAAGCCATTTTTAAGACATGAATTTACTTACGTTTGTGCTCGTGTGTGCTGGTGTGGGCGTCCTCTACGGCATCTACATGATCTACTGGATCATGCAGCAGCCGACAGGGAATGAGAAGATGAACAGTATCGCCAAGGCGATCCAGGAAGGGGCAGAGGCTTTTCTCCGTCGCCAGTATAAGACCCTGGTCCCGGTAGGCATTGTGCTCGCCCTTATCCTCTGGAAGCTCCTTGGAGGTCCGACGGCGGCCGGCTTTGTTGTCGGTGCCGTGCTCTCGGCGCTCGCAGGCTACATTGGCATGATGGTCTCGGTGCGGGCAAACGTGCGCACCACGCAGGCTGCAACGGTGGGCATGAAGGAGGCATTCCTGCTCGCTACTCGTGGCGGGGGAGTCACTGGTATCTTTGTTGCTTCTCTTTCGCTTCTCGCGGTTGCCGGTTTCTATGGCGTCACCCATGATCTCGCCGCGCTCGTCGGGCTTGCCTTTGGTGGCAGTTTACTTTCCGTCTTTGCTCGTCTTGGTGGTGGCATATTCACCAAAGCAGCAGATGTGGGGGCCGACCTCGTAGGTAAGGTAGAAAAGAACATCCCGGAGGACGATCCTCGCAATCCCGCCGTTATCGCCGACAATGTGGGGGACAACGTGGGCGACTGTGCAGGAATGGCCGCTGATCTCTTCGAGACTTATGTGGTGACTGCTATCTCCGCTATGGTGCTTGGCAACCTCACCTTCACTGGTGTGCCTAACTTGGAAAACATCATCCTGCTCCCGCTGCTTATCGGTGCCATCTCACTCATCGCCACTATTATTGGCAGCATGTTCATCAGGCTCTCTAACTCCAAGCAGATCATGGGGGCCCTCTACAAGGGTGCCATCGCAACGGGCGTCCTCGCACTCCTTGGCTTTGTCGCTATGGTCAAGCAGTATGGTGCGATGTTGGCTCCACTTACAGAGAATCAGATCTTGGGTGCCGTGGTAATCGGCTTCGTTGTTACCTTCCTCATTATCAAGATCACGGAGTACTACACGGGTACGAACTTTAATCCCGTGCAGCACGTAGCCAAGGCGTCTGAATCCGGACATGGTACGAACGTGATTGCCGGTCTCGCGCTCTCGATGCGCGCGACAGCATGGCCGGTGATCGTCATTGTCGCGGCTATTGTAGCCTCGTTTATGATCGGCGGCCTCTACGGTATTGCGCTTACCTCTGTTGCCATGCTCTCGCTCGCCGGTATGATTGTCACCATCGACGCTTACGGTCCTATCACCGACAACGCTGGTGGCATTGCCGAGATGGCGAATCTTCCTAAGGAAGTGCGCGATATTACTGATCCCTTGGATGCTGTAGGCAACACCACGAAGGCCGTTACCAAGGGGTACGCCATCGCTTCTGCTGGTCTCGCCTCGCTCGTGCTCTTCTCGGCATATACTCAAGAGATTACCGCACGTGCGGGTGCAATTACCTTTGACCTTTCAAATCCCGGTGTGATCATCGGTCTCTTTATTGGTGGTCTTATCCCCTACCTCTTTGCCGCAATGGCCATGGAGGCAGTAGGGCAGACCGCAGGCTCGGTGGTCGAAGAAGTGCGCCGCCAGTTCCGCGATATTCCTGGCATCATGGACGGTACAGGCAAGCCAGACTATGCTGCTTGTGTAGATATTGTGACGAAAGCTGCCTTGAACAAAATGATGATTCCAGCCTTGCTCCCAGTCGTGATTCCGCTCCTCGTGGGCTGGATCTTTGGACTCCAAGCGCTCGGGGGCTTGCTCATCGGCACCATCGTCACCGGTCTCTTTATTGGCCTTTCGATGACGACCGGCGGAGCTGCATGGGATAACGCCAAGAAGTACATCGAGCAGGGGAACTTTGGCGGCAAGGGCAGCTTTGCCCACCAAGCAGCTGTCACGGGCGACACCGTTGGTGATCCCTATAAAGACACTGCTGGTCCCGCCATCAACCCGATGATTAAGATCGCAAACATCGTAGCGTTGCTTCTCGTCGCGGTGTTACTCTAAGCTCATTTTCCTCAGAAATAGAGTAAAAAATCACCGGGGAACCGGTGATTTTTTACTGCGTGTCTAAAATGGCACCACGGCTCGGTAATGTTGACAAGTACCCCCCCCACATGCTTTTCTAAGCCTAGAAGCAGCTTGAAATCTAGATCACTACAGTGACAGTCCCAAGCCCCTTCTGATGGCAGCGAGATAGCGCCATCGGTACTAGGAACGGTGAATTACTGTTCCATCACTGTCGGCAAGCGCGAGTTGTGCTTGCAAAGGAGACTCCATGGCTGGGGTGCATGGCTTCGTCGTCGGCAATCGCCGCAACGAGGCCTGGTCACTCAAAGTCGCTCACCCAGGGCATCCACTCGACGGGATGAAGCTGAAGGTGTCGCCCAGATGCGACACGAGTAAGCTCATCCCTGGCCTTTGGGTTTCCATGCAGATCGGAATGACGGGCCCTGAGAATGATCGGGCCTACGTCGTTGTCGGTGTGGAACCCGAATTGGTGGAGGCGCCAAACGTGAGCGCACCACCGGGATCAACTCAGTCAGGAGACGAGTCCATCAACATTGCAGTCGTCGAGTCTCTCGATGGAGAGGTCGAAGTCGGCTTTGTTGGATTTGGCTCCGAAGAGGAGACTCGAGAGTTTTACGAACGTGAGACAAGCGGTGATCAACAACTCCTCTTGCTCGAGAAGATCATGGTGCGGGAAATACCTGCGGGTTGCTCGGAAGGCGTCACTGTCGGCACGCTGAGTGCGTTCAGTGCTCAGGTGTACGGCGTTGAGGACTACCGAGACGTGACGGAGTATGTGATGTCGCGGGTCGTGCAAGCGACTCTGCGATCGAAAGGGTTGAACGTCAAATGAGAAACATGTTCCTGGTGTTGCTGGTTTCGTTGGTTCTGCCGACGTGGGCGCAGGCGCTGGACAAGGCGCAGACCGAGCGGCTGCTCAAGGAGAGCTGCTCACGGCAGGCGAAGCTGCGAGGCACGTCGTGTGCCGTCATCTCGCCGGTCGACAGCGGACACCCAGAGGGCGATGTGCCGATGTTGCCCAAGTTGGCGACGGCAAGCGAGGACAGGCTCGAGTGGTTTGACTGCTATGACTGGTTCGGCGATTACTACATCGCCGGCTGGTCGAGCAGAAATCTCGACATCGTCCTTGCGTCTGACGTCAACAACGTTGAGGACACCACGCTTCGCGTGAATGCCTTCCAGCTCGGACCCCGCTTCCGTATGCATTTCGACTACCACTTCATTGATGGCACCACCGACTGGGGCCCCTCGCTCCGAGTGTTCCAGTCGAAGGACCGCGAGTGGGCTATCGATGCAGAGCCGAGCTTCTTTGACGGACGTCTGGGGTTTGTGGTGAAGACGCCGTTCGGGGTCATGGCCAAGTGGCGCTTCGACAACAAGCGCAACTTCCTCGACATCCGTGACGGCCTTGCAAGAGGCATTGTCACGAATCTGGCGTTGGCTGGCACCGTCGCTCCAAAGGCGCCCATGGCGAAGATTGCGGAGCACGCGGCTGCGCGCGCGATCATGCGGTGGATCGTGGGTGCTGGCAACCCGCTCTCGCACATCCTCTACGAGGGGTTGCTCAAGCGGTTGTTCCGTAGCAGGGCGTTCAAGAAGTTCTTCGACGCCCCAAACACGAAGGGGCTGACGCCGTCTATGCAGACGGTCGTCGGCCTCACTCC
>Ga0208246_1000478_pt1 | contig 32324 bp, 8 predicted proteins | sample RifOxyD2_FD_184039 | JGI IMG/M metagenome (GOLD analysis project Ga0208246, IMG submission 184039) | Soil microbial communities from Rifle, Colorado - Rifle Oxygen_injection D2 (SPAdes) | ecosystem: Environmental > Terrestrial > Deep subsurface > Rock core/Sediment | place: Rifle, Colorado... | reverse complement strand
TCCTGGAGAGCTGAATTTGCTAATAAGACAATATATTAGCCAGCCATTCTAAGAGGTATTTTAACAAACTTTTCTACAAAATGCTGAAAAATAAAGCATTTTAGGAAAATATTTTAACAAAGGACAGTACTCTGTATACCGTGCACATATGCATTATCTCACATAAGCCGTCTTCTTGCAGTCGGGATAGAGCTCAGGAAGAGAGGGCATGAGGTTGTTTTTGCGGGGGAAGGTGTCAATCCAATGTTATTACAATGGCTTAATAGCAGTATGAAAAAGGAAGGGTAAAATGGGAAAACATATACCTTCAAAAATAATCATTTGCATCTGCCTGATTTATCAGGCGAGTTATATTTTTGCCGGAGTAGGTACAGAAAGCTTACAATTCCTAAAGATAAAACCTTCTGCAAGAGTGGCAAGTATTGGAGACGGTTATGTAGGTTTAGCTGATGATTCCAATGCGTCATTTTACAATCCAGCCGGGCTGGCAAGATTAACAACTCCTGAAATATCTCTCATGCATTTGGCATATATAGGTGAGACCAGCTATGAGTATGCAGCAGGCGTTATCCCTGCCGGAAAAAATATGACCCTGGGAGCATATGTAATTTATCTGAACTACGGAAGTATAACCAAAACAACAGAGGATAATACAGGAGTATATTCCGGAACAGCAGGAGCCTTTAACCCGAATAATATAGCAGGCGGTCTTTCGCTCGGATATAAGTTAGGCGAAAGTTTAAATGTAGGAGCCGGTTTGAAATATGCGTCAGAGGATATAGACGGAAGCAGTGTAAGCGGAATAATGGGAGATGTCGGGGTATTATATCGAATAGAGGGAGTAGGTATCGGAGCATCACTCAGCAATATAGGCGGCAATGTAGGATCAGATGTATCACCTATGCTGGCAAGGTTAGGATTATCCACCAAACTTTCAATAATGAGTGATGACGATCTTACGGTAGCCTTAGGTGGAAGCTATATACTGGCAAGTTCAAAAACCGTAGAAAGTATTGGCGCAGAGTATTGTTATGATAACTTTGTAAGCGTTCGCGGAAGTTACGGAATAGGCTACGACGTAAACAATGTAAACGTAGGAGCCGGAGTAAAACAAAATCTGGAAGGAATGATATGCAGTCTGGATTATAACTTCAGCCTATTTGGAGATTTAGGAAGCGCACACAGAGTGTCAGTGACAGTGAAGTTTGGAGAAGAAGGAAAAAGAAGTAAAGGAAGCAGTGGAAGTAAGAGAAGCAAGAGCAGTAAGTACAGAAAGTAAAAATAGTCTGCGCGCCGGTATTTAGGCGAGCAGTCCACCACTCTTGAGTGGTGAGACCTCGCCTAAGGGCGGGTCCGCCAGCGCTCTTTGGCGGAAAGTATAGAAAGAAAAGGAGAAATATATTATGAAAACAATTGAACAACTTGATAAATCATTATTCTTATTTTCTTTTTCCTTACTTCGTTTACTTCCCTTTCTGCTTTTGCTTCCTTTACTGTTCTTGCCTTCCTCGCTTCGCTCGGACGATTGGCTTAATGGGTTTGAAGACCTTGCTCATACCGGTACCAGTAATGATTCCATGACTTCGCCTTTTAATTTAAAGTGGAAATATAAAAGTGCCGGTACTTATAGGGGTACTTCATCATTATATGGAAAATATGCTGAAAACATTTAAACAGATTAAAAACTTATTATTTCTTCTTTTCTCCGCCACAAAGCGTTGGCAGATTTCGCTGTCGCTTAATTTTCTTCTTTTCCTGTCTTTGCTTTTTCTGCTTCCTTCTTCTGTTCACTCGGACAGCTGGCCGATGGCGATGCGTGATCCGGCGCATAGCGGGAGAAGTTCCGATGTGATAAATCTGCCTTTTACGCTGAAAGTAAAAACACGCATATCTTTATCATCATCAACAGTGGGGCTGCCGACATATCCTGTTTATGATAATAATGTTATCGGGATGAACAATGTAGTAAATGGAACAACTATACAAGGAGTAGCCGGAGCTGCTAATATAGAAACAGGCAAAATCCTGTGGTCTATAGTAGCTATGAATCCTTTAGCCGGTCTTACGGATTTTTATCCTGCGATATATATGGGCAAATATATGCCCATGGCTAATAGCGGGGATCTCGCAGGTATAAATTCATTAGATATCCTTAGCGGACAATATAGGGATCGAAGAGGGGGAAACTGCAATATTTCTTTTAACAGGGGTATAGGGGAAACTTATCATAATAATTTTGTATTTGCAGTACTTTCAACTGTTGGTAGTCCGCGATATACACTAAGTTGTTCTAGTGTTAATGAGGCCGGACAATATAATTCGGTTTGGGGTAGAGATACAATTTATGACAGCAGCCAAGATTATAGGATAGTAGATAATAATACCGGTTCATCAATTCCTTGTATCGGAAACGGCATATTGTATGTTCAATTTGGCGGAGAAATTCATGCAATTAATATGTTAACAGGCTGGAGTTTTTGGAAGACAGGGAACGGAAAATTTAAAAAATCGGTTGCTTATGAGAATGGAAAGTTATATTGCGCCGGTTCGGATTATATGTATTGTTTGGATGCAAATAATAAAGGTGCAGAGTTATGGAAATATCCTGTTGCTTATGCAAATTCTCCAATAGTTAATAATGGAACAGTGTTTTTTAGAGGAGACATGATCGGCACTTCGGAACATCCGGAATATAGTAATTTTTATGCTTTGGATGCAAATAGCCCGACTTTAAAATGGAAATTTACCGCTACCGGACGCGGATATCCTGCTGTGGCGAATAGTAATATGGGAGATATCGTATATTTCGGTGCAGGTTCTCAATTGTATGGTTGTAAGGTAAATACCTCAAATCCAAACGGAGAGGTTGTGTGGCAAGCGTCAATTCCAAATTCTAATACAAATTTTGGAACGGTGATAATAGGAGATAATAAATTAATTGCTACAGGCGACGGCAGTTATATATATGTATACGGAGAAAATACAACCGGAAATGCTTCATTAATTCAAAAACCGAGGATAGGGGCGCCCGTAATAGTAAAAGACGGGGATAATTTCAGCATAGAATGCAAAGGAGAACCGTCAGTCGGCGGGGTGTGGTCGGCAAGGTTAATAAGATATAATAATATCGCTAATTTGACAATAATTAGTAAAGTATATGACCCATTAACATGTTTATGGAAGTTGACTGCGCAGGTCCCTGCCGGCACAAATGAGTGTTTATACGATTTGGAAGTAACCAATAGTCAAGCTGTGAATATTTCCGCTAATTCGGTAAAGGTAATAAAAGAGATAAGAAGTAATTATTATTATATCCAAATATCTTCGCCGTTAAATAATTTTGGAACTCTTATTGATCAGTTTACTTTGATTAATCCCGAGTTTGTGGTTATAACGGGAGATACGGTAAATTCCGGCAGCAGTTATGAATATGATCTTTTATTGAATAGTTTAAGCATGATGGAAATCCCGGTTTTCATAGTTCCGGGAGAAATTCAGTGTTATGGAGAGAGTAATTCAGAAAGTCATAAGGTATATGAAAAATATGTCGGCCCGAGGTATTATAGTTTTAATTACGGCACACATAAATATGTAGGGATAGATACAACGGATTCAAATAGCAGTATAGGAAATACACAGATGGAATGGTTAGATAGTGAACTATCTGCAAATGCCGGGATGAAAACAGTATTTTATTCAAAAGACAGAAGCAATCAATTGCCGGCAATATGCGACAGATATGGCGTAAATTGCGCGTTAAGTTATGACGCTGAAACCCCGAGTAATGGAGTTTCTATTTTAGGGCTTATGCCGACTATATATATAAAAACGGATAAAACCAGCAGGTTATATTACAGTACGGCATTCAACGGGTTTAGGGTTGTAAAAGTAAATAATAATAAGACGGTTAGTTATCTGGTAGAGCCGGCTTGGGGGGCTGTCGGCACGGGCACAGGCAAAATCTATGCTGAATATAAATTAAAAGATGACGGCAGCGCAGGAAATGACGGGATACTAAAAGGAAATATTGCAAAAACAACAAATTATCACAGCTCAAGTTTTGACAACTTGAGGGTAAAGTTTCTTATGCCAGCGTCAAGTTCATATATTTCCAATAATGAAGTGATAAGTAAAATAGACAGAGGCGACGGGATCAGTATTTGTAAAGTAAAAGCAGCAGTCGGCGGTGGAATTAGCAGGGATATTCCTGCCAAAAGCGATGATATTTGCATAGCGGATAACTCTATACCGACCTCGATAGTTACATGGTATAAAGACAGTAGTTTTGTTAAGGAACTTCCCAGAATATATGTAACTACCGGAGAAATTATTACAAGATTGTCATTAGGCGTCGGTAGGTATTATTTTAAGGTATTTACTACAGACGGGAGAGTGCCGTGTGTAACGCAGCAAGGCGGAAGTAATATTGTCATAGGAAATGTTGTTCCTTCGGATGGAAGCGGATTATATTATAAAGGCTATTTCGATTCAGATGCCGGAGATAATTGCGATGCTAGAATTTTTGTAAATGGATTTCTTCCGGAATTAGGAAATACGGTTAGATTTTTGAGAATTCCCGGAAATGCCCCTGTGTTTTACTATTGTACCTATACAGGCGGGACTTCAATAACTATTGAAGGACGCCGGAGAGATGTCTGGACTGCAAAAAATGGTCCCGTGGATTTTTATTACGGAACGACAATTAACGAAGATGCAGGCATATTTTACAGTTATGGTACTTCCAAATTCCATATATATCGTTCTGTAGGTTCAAATGATTGGACTTTAGTGAAAGAGTTAATAGGAGATCTTAAATGGACAGATACAAACACGGTTCAAGGGACAACATATAAATACAGGATAACAACGGTAGGCAGGACAGAAGTTGAGAGCAGTTTTTCAAGGGAATTTGTAGTAACGGCAGGAGCTCCGATTATAACAGGCCTAACATGTGTAACTGTTACCAGCAGCAGTGCTGTTATAACATGGACAACTGATCTTCCCTCGACATCACAAGTAGAATACACAATACCGGCTGCTGAAGGAATCGGCTATCTTTTTGATAGCCCGGTGCTTTTGCCGGAAAATCCTGCTTTGGTAACAACTCATATTGTTACAATAACAGGTTTAAAGCCATTCGGATCCGGACATGGAGGATATGGAGTAAGAGCAATTTCTAGAAGCGGTGACGGGAAAGTTAATAGTTTTGGCTATGAACCGGCTACATTTTACATGTTTGGCGGTACCATTGCTCCGGGATTTGCTCGTGAAAGTTTTAAGACTTTTGCAAATGCGGGGACAACAATATTTGGATTAAAAGGAGAATTTGAAAGCAAGACAGTATTACCCGGAGATAAGAATAATATAATAATAAGCGCTTTGGATAGTAATGGAAATATTTTACAAATTACTCCATATACAACAATAACCCTTAAGGTTTTAACCGGCGGGGGAGTGTTTAGCGATAATAGTACGCAGCTCAATTTTACTATGTATAGCGGAATATTAAATATAAAAGATTTGTTTACCACCGGCAGTGTTGCAGGAATAAACAGCATAGAAGCGAGTTCATCCGGAGTAACTCCGATCACTGTGAATTTATTGACGGCATATCCGGATCATTATAAAGTTGAAGTTCCCGCTGAAATTACTGCAGGCGAGAATTTTGCGGTAAAGATGACGGCATACAGCAATGCTTCCGAATCTGTGATTTTGCCGGTAACAATAACCGACAAGAAATTATCAATAACAGCGGTTAAAGGCGATAATTCGCCTGCGGATTCCTTATGGTCTGATTCAGTAAATATGTTAAAGGACGGTATCGGTTTGACTGCGGGAATATATAATAAGGTCGAATCAACAGGCATCAAAATAAAAGTAGAAGATACGGGGGGTAAAACTGGTGTAAGCAGTATAATAAATATAAAAGCAAATGAAAACAAAAAATGGAAAGTAGCGGGAGAATTAAACAAACCTGTAGCAGCAATAGGGGATAATATAACAATCACCGGTAGAATACTGGATGTCTACGAAAATGTTATAAGGACTTCAGGGACTTTGGTCACTTTTAGCAAGCTTTCCGGAAGCGGGAGTTTAATCAGTATTACTGCAGTAACCGATGCAAACGGAGCGGCAGTATCGACGATAACGGTAACAGATAATATAATTAATGTGGTTGAATTGTCCTCGGGTTCATTAGAAAAGAGCAAGGTGTATATAAAAACGAACAGCGTGAGTTTCTTGAATTTAACAAGCAGCTCAAGTGTTCTGAAAGTTGCAGAATTGGCAAGTATAACGGTAGAAACAAAAGATTCCGGCTTGAATCCAATAGGCGGGGTAGAAATAGATCTAACCATAGTGACCGGCGGAGGCAGTTTATCGGCCGATAAAGTCATAACAGATGTGAACGGTCAATTTGTAATACAATACTTGGGAAGTGAATTAACCCAAATTAATACAGTACGAGGACAAGCAGCGGGGACAAATATTATAAAAGAGATAAATATAACAACAGTAACAGGTGATTTGCATCATTACAAAATTGAAAGCTCAGTAACCGGCGCTAAAGCAGGAGAGAATTTTACGATAACAATAACCACAAGGGATAAATGCGATAATTTCATAAATACAATTAATAAAGGAGTAAATTTATCGGCAGTTTTGAACGGTTATACCGTTAGTTATGGTTTAGGCGTTTTATCGGTAGTAACGGCAAGTTTAACAAACGGAACAACTAGCATCATAAATGAAAATTATACCCGAATGGAGTCAATTCAGATAAAAGTAACGGATAATAACGGGATTACGAACTATAGCCCGCGGATAAATATAACCAATAATACAGTTTCAACAATTAGCTCTGTATTTAGAGTCGGGACGGGTGATGTGACCAGGGCAGCAAGGAACAAATCGGTTACATTATTGCTAAATATAAAAGACGCGTATGATAATCCGGTAAATGGGGCAGTTGTGACTCTTAGTGCGGATAAGGGAAGTTTTGTAGGCGCAACTAAAGTAACGAGTGATACAAACGGCAGGGCGGTAGGGACATATAAAACAGGAGAAGGTATATGCACGGTAACTATGACCTCCGGAGGAGTTCAGGGTCAGGCGGCGGTAGAAGGCCTGGTGCCGTCACAGATCATTACAAATCCGGCAAGTCCGATAGTGAGCATGTCTTCACCGGATTCTTTTATAATAACCGTAAAAAACAGCAGCGGGGATGCGGTACCTTGTGCAACCGTAGCATTTACCGTTATAAGCGGGACTGTAAATTTCTGGAAATATAATGCGCAAAATAGTCAAGTATTACTTCCAAGCCCGCAAGATACTGATTATCAGGGTAATTTAAGAATTGATTATAAAGATATAAACACTGCCATAGATAATATTGTGAAGTTAACATGTGATACTTCAACTTCGAATTTAACTATAAGATATAGCGCATTGGTGTCTTTTTTTGGTAGTACTGACGGGTTGGTTGGTTCAGTAAAAGCATTATCTTTTCGTTTGACTAGAAATAATTTCGCTCTTAGCGGGGCAACGATAATATTTAATGTCGAATCAGGCGGAGGAGGGTTAAGTTCTGTTTCAGCTGTTACCGACGGAAATGGTATTGCAGGGACCAATTTAACATTGGGCCCAAATCAAGGCAATAATGTAGTTAGTGCAACTTTTGCAGGACTTGCTTTAACTACTGCTACAATTAAAGGAATAAAAATAGGGAGTGTTTCTGTTAGCGGGGATTCTCCTGTCGCTAAAGGTGGAACCGGTAGTATAAAGGCAATAGTTTACGATACGACCGGAGCGTCTTTAACATTTGCTGGTACACCGGTTAGTTTTTCAAAGATATCCGGAGTTGGGTCAGTAGCTTCTATAGGAAGTACGAATAGTAGTGGAGAAGCAGTAGTTACTTTTACTGCAGGAAATACACAGGGGAGTTCAGTTATAAGCGCAACTGCCGTGGGAGTTTCCGGTCAAACTACTATACAAGTCGCAGATGTGTCAATAATTGAAGCAAGCGCAACTCCCGCGATAATATTGACAAACATAGGACAATCAAATATAACAGCGTTAGCAAAAGACAGTAACGGATATACCGTAAAGAGCGCGAATATAAGTTTTGGGTTAGTGAGCGGAACAGGGATATTTACTTTAATTACCGGAACTACGGATAATTCAGGAATTGTTAAAACAACCTATAAAAACACAACAAAATTAGGCGATAATATTATTAGTATTACCTCCGGAAGTGCGACAACAAATCTGACAATAACAGGGATAGCGGGTATGGGTGATTTATCCGGTTCTAAACTTAAATTAACAGCTCCGCCAAGTATGAATTATATAAATCCAACACCTACTACAATCAGTTATTCCGCAACAAAAAAGGATATATTTGCTCAGATTCTTAATAGTTTAGGAGAACCCGTAGGAGTTGGGGGGGCAACTGTAACATTAAAGGCAACCGGAGGGTTGTTTTATTACTACTCTCAAGGAGTTAAATCAACAAATACAATAACAACGGTTGCAGATATATACGGCAAAGCGGATCTAACAGGAGCGGGATTAAGTAGTCTTAATTTTTATCCGATTGCAGGGAATAATACAATAACAGCGTCAGCTGTTGGGTGCAGTCCGGCAACAGTAACGATAATCTGTATTTCAGCAGATAGTGGTATGTTAGATTTAAGAGCAGAGCCCTCAAGCATTAAACCCTCCGGTTCGGTAAAAATAACGGCTAAAATAACATCCGGATTGTTTCCTCTTGCAGGAACAAGTGTTATATTTAGTTTTACCAGTACAGGAGGCGGCAGTTTATCGTTAATCAGCGGATTAACAAATGATAAAGGAGAAGTTAGCAGTGACCTGTTTGCTACATCAAGCCCGACTATGACTTATATGATAAATGCGGCAAATATTGCATATAATTTATCTGCTACCTTGGGAATTCCCACTGCTTCTGCAACAGTTGAAAGTTTTGGTGTAGAGGCTCCTTCAAATATAGTTATTAATCAAGGATTTAATTTAAAGATAAAAGCCTTAGACATTAACGGATATTTTCCGATAATAACAGCTCCAGTGATTGTTACAATAAGCGCAGTACTTGCATCGGATGGAGTGACCCCGGCAACCGGAAGTTTAAATACAACAATAGCAACGATAACAAATAATATTGACAGTAGTGTAAGTTTAACAAATTTAACGTATACGGCAGCGGAAGATATAATGATAAAAGTAACAGGCGCGGGAAAATCGAGTCTTAGCCCGTTAATTTCTATTACTAAATCAGCAAACAGCATAGAATTAACTGCAATTCCAAACGGAAGTATAGCGGGACAAAGTGTAATGGTTAGCGGAAAAATAAAAGACATAGATGGAAAAGGAGTATGTAACAAAGCGATAAATTTATCAGCGACAACCGGAAGCCTAAATGTAACAACAGGGATAAGTGATAATGAAGGAAAATTCAGCGCAATGCTGACAACCCCGGCAGGTGCAGCGACAATAACAGTTACAGCAACGTGCAGTACAATAGTAGGAGTAGTAAATGTAACAACGACAGGGGTAGTCGCATCATATATAGTGGTTGTTCCGACCGCCGGAGACCGAAATGGATTTGCAGTTAGTATTACAGCAAAAGATAGTCTGGGAAATACAGTAAAATGCGGTTCGATGGTAAATCTGACGGTAGTAACCGGAACGGGAACATTAGGTATAACAACAGTAAGATTAACTGATGGAGTTGCAACGATAACTGAAACATATAGTAAAGTGGAGAATGGAGTAAAGATAAAAGCAACAGATGGAAATAATAAGACAGGAACAAGCGGAATAGTCAATTTATCAGACAGCATGCCGCGAGTAGTAAATATAACTCCGAATACAGTTTCTAATTCTGCTTCAGTCACTTTAACGATAACCGGGTTAAATTATTACGGTGGAGGAAACAGTTCCGTAGTAAGCAGTGTAAAGATTAAGGAATCATCCGAGACAGTGTTAAGCGGATGGAGCTGCGTAAGCGATAGTGTAATAAACAGCGCAGTGGTTATTTCAAAAACAAAACCGGGAACGTATGATGTCATAATAACGACAACACTCGGAGGGAGTAACGCCGTTTCGGATATGAAGTTATTGGTAACAGCCGCAGCTCCTACAATAACAACATTAAGCGGAAGCAGCGCGGAGTACGGAAAAGCAGTGACGATATCCGTAACCGGCTCAGGGTTTTTCGGAGGAACAGATAGTAGTAATCTGACAGGAATTAGAATAACGAGTAACCCTGTTACGAATATAACAACAGGATACACAGTGGTAAGTGACAGCAGTATAACGAATGTGATCATCCCGTCAAGTATAAATGTAGGCAGCTATAGTTTAATAGTAAAAACAGGAGGAGGAGACAGCGGAGGAAAAGCATTTACGATAACTGCAGCATTACCTGCAGTAACAAACGTAATACCAAGCAGCGGATATAAACATCTGACAAACACAATAAGCCTGGCCGGTACAGGATTCTTCGGAGGAGTCGGGAGTAATAATGTAACCCAGATAAAATTAAACGGGACCACTATAGTAACGATAAACCCGGGGTACTCAGTAGTAAGCGATACGGTAATAAATAATATTGTAGTAAATGCAGGAATAACAGCGGGGACGTATGATGTTTTAGTAACTACAGCGGGAGGCACAAACAGTACAAGTACAGTCAGGTATGAGGCAACAGAACTGGCACCAACACCTGTGATAAGTACAGTAACCCCTGCGAGTGTGGAGTACAACAATGCCGTAACTTTGGCAATATCCGGAAATGGCTTCTATGGTTCAACAGCAAGTAATAAGGTGACAGGGATCAGGATAACAACAAGTCCTGTGACAAATATAATCGGGTATTCAGTGGTAAGCGATAGCAGTATAATTAATATCCCTGTAATCGCAGGCATAGCGATTGGAAGCTACAATATAATAGTAACAACGATCGGAGGAGACAGCTTGGAAAAAGCATTTACAGTGACCTCGCCTGTCCCCACGGTGACAACTGTAACCCCTTCAAGCGGATATAATTATATAAATAATACAATAAGCATAACCGGAACAGGATTCTTTGGAGGATTAGGAAGTAATAATGTAAGCCAGATAAAATTGAGCGGAACCAGTATAGTAACAATAAACCCGGGATACTCAGTAGTAAGCGATACGGTAATAAATAATGTTGTTGTAAACTCAGGAATAAGCGCAGGAAGTTATGATGTACAGGTAACAAACGGCGGAGGGACTAGTACGAGTACGCTTAAATATACAGTAATAGCAGATACCACAGTGCCGACAGTAGTTACCGCAGTAGCAAATGCAACATTGATAAATATAACATTTAGCGAGGATGTAAGCGCAGCAACGGCAACGAATAAGGGAAATTATTTTTTAGAATCTCCGACAGGGACAGGAGCTAGAAATCTAAGCAGTGCTACGATAAGTTATACGAATAAAGTTGTAACGATAGGGAGTTTGAGCCTGACTTCAGGTAATACGTTTACAGTTACCGTAACGAATGTGCAGGATGCGGCAGGAAATACAATAGTGAATAATGGAAGCACAAATAAAGCATCAGGAACGGTGGCAGCGGGAGATATAACGCCGCCTACAGGAAGTATAAATATAAATAACAGCGCGGTGTATATAAGCACGAATTTAGTTACGTTAATATTGTCCGCCTCAGACGCAAGCGGAGTAACACAGATGAGGTTTAGCGATGATGGAAGCAGTTTTGGAAGCGCTGAGGCATATACAGGAACAAGAGCATATACATTGCAGGCTGGAGACGGAATAAAGACGGTGTACGTACAGTATAAAGATACCCCCGGGAACTGGTCGAGCGCTTTAATAAGTGATACGATAACCTTGGACACGACAGGACCTGTAGGGACTGTGAATATAAATAACAGCGCAGTGTATACGCAAACAACAACAGTGACGTTGCAATTAACCTCAGCAGATGTATTTAGCGGAGTAAGTAAAATGCAATTCAGCAATAACGGAACGGACTGGTCAGCAGAGGAAAATATTGCAGCAAGTAAAGTATGGACATTAGATACCGCGGAAGGAGTAAAAACAGTATATGTGAGGTATAAGGATGTTGTCGGAAATTTATCGTTAGTAACAATAAGTCATACGATATCCTTGGATGCGACAGCGCCGGAAGGAGCTGTAATAATTAATGGAGGGGCGGCATATACAAACAGTCAAGCAGGATACTTGGAATTAACAGCCTCAGATGCAAGCGGAGTAGCGGAAATGAGGTTTAGCCGTAATGGGACGAATTGGACAACAGTAGAAACATACAGTACAAGTAAGAGCTATAATCTCTCTTTAGGAGATGGAGTGAAGATAGTGTATGTACAGTATAAAGATAATGCAGGGAACTGGTCAAGCACGGAGATGAGCAGTACAATAATATTGGATACAACAGCGCCGGCCGGGACAATAGCAATAAATAATGGAGTGACCTTTACAAAATCAACGACAGTGACACTAAGTATGAATGCAAATGATGACCTGAGCGGGATATCTAAGATGGACTTTAGTAATAACGGAAGCACCTGGAATGGTGAGGAAGATTATGTCGTAAATAAAGTGTGGTCCTTGGACAGTGTGGATGGAAATAAGGCGGTGTATGCAAAGTATAAAGATAACGCAGGTAATACGGCGACAGTGACGAGTACAATAAAATTAGTATCGGCGAAGTACTTAAAAGTGGAAGGGCCGGTAAATGTGATAGCAGGGACAAGTCTAAATATAACGATAAAAGCGATGAAACAGGATAATACAACCGCGACCGGATACCTGGATTTAATCGGGTTAAGCAGTACGGATACGAGTTCTACATTTATATCAAATTACACATTTACCTCAAGTGACTCGGGAGTAAATGTAATGAATGTAGTGTTTAAGAGCGTAGGAACCCAGACAATAGAAGTAAATGATAATGAAGTTGCGGGAATAATCAAAGGGAGCATTGAGGTGAAGGTGTACGCGGGCTCCGTAATAAGCGCTATTTCAGGAGGCAGTATAGAGACGGCAGACGGTACCTGCGTATCTATCCCGAATGGAGCATTAGAAAGTAATGTAACGATAGGATTTGGAGTAACAGAAAATCCAAATGATGTAAACTTGGGCTACAAATTTAGAAATACAAACACGCCGATAAGCAGGGATTTTGGAGCGTTGGATATGTTGAGTAATCCGTGGAGATTTAAAAATATAACATTTAAACAGCCGGTAACAATCTGGATCCCGTATAAAAAGTCAGAGATAGGAAATATTGAAGAAAAAAGTTTAAGGATATTCGGATACAATGAAACAACAGGAAAGTATGAGGTAGTGGAAGGGAATCAAGTAATGGAAAATGGCAGAATAAAAGCACAAGTAAATCATTTCAGCACGTACAGGATACTCGGAACATATGTGAGCAGTAATTTGAATAATGTGATAGCATATCCGAACCCGTATAGGCCAGGTACAGCAGTGGACGGTAAATTGAAAATAATCAATCTTCCGATAGATTGCACAGCGACGATATATAACATAGCCGGAGAGAAGATAAGAGAGATAAAGGAATCAGACTTAGGAAACCTTGGCTGGATAGACTGGGACGGGAAGAATGATAGTAGTGAGCCTGTAGCGAGAGGAGTCTATCTGTACGTGATTATAGCTTCTGATGGCAGTAAAAAGATTGGAAAATTTGGAATGATCAAATGAAAATACTTTGTATTCCTTGCACATATGCATTATCACATATAAGCCGACTTCTTGTAGTCGGGATAGAGCTCAGGAAGAGAGGGCATGAGGTTATTTTTGCAGGTGAAGGTCAAAAAAAGAGATTTATAGAGCAGGAAGGTTTTACAGTTTTGCCTCTTCATGAACCTGATTTCGAGGAAGTATTCGGTAACATTCGTAAAGGTAAACTTAAGTTTATCAGGGAAAAAGAGATAGATCTCATGATTGCGGCTGATTTGAAGTTGTATAAGGAAGTAGCCCCTGATCTTGTTCTCACAGATGGCAGATTTACTGCCGCTGTTTCGACCCAGATGGCTAATATAAAGCATGCTGCAATAGTGAATGTTTCCTCTACAGAGTACAGAGCGTTACCATATATACCTTTCTTTGATTGGATGCCAAGAATATTTACCGGTAGCGGGTCTAAATTAAAGAAATTACTCGACAGTCTAAATCTGAAAATTGAAATGACAGTATTTGATAAAGCGATGAACACTTTCAGTAGGTTGAGTAGAAAGCATGGCATCAGAAAGACCGTCACAGCGACAAACTGTCTGGCAGGAAAGGATATTACACTGCTTGCTGATATACCGGAGTATTTCCCCGTAAAACATCTTCCGGAAGATTATCATTATATAGGACCGTTGACCTGGAAACCTGATAATATTTCGAAGCCTGCCTGGTGGCCGCCCAAGAAAAATAATAAACCGCTTGTTTATATCAGTATGGGAACAACAGGAATAAGTAATATATTTCCGTTAGTGTATGACCTTTTCAAAGACTCAGAGTTTTCAGCTATTATAACAACCGGGGGACAAGCAAAGGGGTTGCGAACTATAGACGGACAAGTATACGTTGAAGAGTACATAGACGGTGATTCGGCGATAGAGGAAGCAGACCTTGTTATATGTCATGGAGGGAACGGGACAATATATCAGGCTTTGTCCCATGGCAAACCGGTGATAGGTATACCTTCTATTCCTGACCAGGCTTTTAATATGAGGAGAGTCGAGGAATTGGGAGTCGGGAAAACGCTGACCTGGCAGAAACTTTTAAAAAATCCTCAAATATTACTTGAGATGTCGAAGGAGATCCTTGAAGAGAAATCATTCCGCGAGAATTCAATTGCAATGCAAGAGATTATTAAAATCTACACTCCGGCAGAAAAAGCCGTTGACATATTAGAAAACTACAAGTCGCGAAATGCGGAAAAGCAGGAGGCAAAAAAAGACATTTCCCTGTATTTTAATAACAAAGAATCAGATAAATTAAAGGTAATGAAGAATAATATACATAAACTATTTGTAGGGAGGTAAAAATGGCGACTTGTATAAAGTGCAATCTCTGTGATAATTCCGTGTATGTTGAAAAAGCCAAAGAGGTGTTTAGAATTCCCTGCAATGTCCGCAAGTTTAAAGATGATATATTCACTTTATGGCGCTGCAGCAGCTGCGGTTCTCTTCATTGCAAGGAAGATGCAGACCTTCCTGTATACTATTCAGATTATCCGTTAAATAAGCAGGTTGTAAAATTTCATCAACGAATCGGATATTCCAATTGTCTTAAACTGATAGAACGGTTTGGTGTTACTAATAACAGTAAAATACTTGATTACGGCTGCGGAGCAGGGTTGTTTTTGAATTTTCTTAAAAATAAAGGTTTTGATTCTGCATTTGGATATGATGCGTATGTCAAACGGTTTGAAGATCAAACTGTACTTGAACAAAAATATGATGCTGTAGTTTCATTCGATGTTATTGAACACTTCGAAGAGCCCCGTGATTTCATGCGCCGGCTGGCGTCGGTGGTTCGTCCCGGAGGTTTGCTTATGATTGGTACTCCAAATGCTGATCATGTACCGGTAGAAAGAAAAGGTGATCCTGCATTTCATCTGCCTTATCATCGTCATATTCTTTCAGAAAAGACTCTATTAGCTCTTGGTCTTGAGCAAAAATTAGAAGCGGTCAATATCTATCGCAGATCTTTTTATGACAGTCCAATACCTACGGTAAATTCAAGGTTTATGTGGCGGCTTGTTGATAAAAAGGGTTGTCTGGATTCAGTGGTTGAACCACCTGACATTGGGATGGTTTTACGTTCACCGGTTCTGATTTTTCTTGCTTTTTTCGGTTATTTTATGCCACTAAAAGATAACATGGTTGTCACATTTAGAAAATTATAAAGAATATCTTACCGCTCCGTTAGTAAGCTGCAAATTGTAAAACGCGAAAGAAAGGAGCAAAATGAATATATTCAAGGCAAAAAAAGAGAAACCTTTCACCGAACTTCGCATAAATAGAGTTTTAAAATCGTTTTGGACTCTCAACGATGAATTGCAGCCGCAAAATAATGTAACCTTTGTAAGAGAAATAGACGCAACAGGAATGGAAAAACTACGCGATAAGGTATTATTATCATCAGGAGTTAAACCGTCTTATACAGCGTTAATTGTAAAAGCTTCTGCTATTGTGCTTTCTGAATATTCTTATGCAAATAGAATAATATTAGGTACCTCGTTTTTCAAACGGATGGTACAATTCAATAGTTGTGATATTGCGGTAGCAGTTGAAAGAAATGTACCCGATTTAGAGGATTTAGTGGTTGTTGAAACAATTTATGATAGCAATAAAAAAACAGTTGCTGAAATAACACAGGAATTAAAAGGATTTACTGTCGCAGCCCTGGAAAATAATCCGCATTCGCGTTGGAGCCTTTTTTACAGATTACTAAGCCGTATTCCGGTATTTTTGACAAAATGGATACTCCGTATGCCTAAATACTCGCCAAGTTTGTGGTTAAAACATAGAGGCGGCGCGTGTTTTGTCAATTCACCGGCAAAGTATGGTATTGATTTCTTAGTCGTAAATCATCTTTGGCCTCTTACTGTTTCTTTCGGGTGGGTTAAAGAAAGACCCTTTGTAGTTAAAGGAGAGTTGGCAGTAAGAAAGACTATGCCGTTAATAATAATATTTGACCGTAGAGTTATGACAGGCGCGCCTGCAGCAAGATATTTTAACAGACTTGCGCAGATTTTGGAAAATGCTGAAGAAGAGATAGGTCCAAAATATTAAAGATTTCAATAGGATTGCTGATTCCCATAAGCTGGATCGGAGGGGTTATGAATAGCATGGTAAGCGAAATGGTTGAAAGATCAAAAAGAGTTAAACCGTTTTTTAGTTCGATTAGAAGCAGATTATTGTCAGATTGCCGGGCCTCTGCAAAAGAAGAAAGCGGATTTATAAGAAATATAAGCGAAAAAGGCATATGTGTCTCTACAGCTTTTCCGCTGAGCAAATATGATGTTATATCCGTTTATTTCAGATTGCCGTCAGCAGATTATAAATATTTTCTAAAAGCAAAAGTAATCTGGGTTGAGAATGATGCGGTCGGATTATCCTTTCTGGATATAAACGAAGAGGATCGTAAACATATAAGAGAATATGTTGAATCGTATAATAACAGCGATATGATTAAATATTATCAACAGCTTTTAGATATGTTTGAATATTGTGAAGCAGACACAGAAGAGAAGAAAGAGGAAGTGTATAGACTGCGATATCTCATTTATGTAAAAGAAAATGCATGGGAACCACCTAATGAGACCGGTATGGAAATTGACGAATATGACAAAAAAAGCACTATTTTTATGATTAAGGACAGGAATGAGGTAGTAATAGCTGCGGCCAGATTTATTCCTGCCGATAAATGTCAGCTCCCTTTAGAAATGCATTATGATGCGGATATTACTCAAGGCGGAAAATATAAAAGAGAAAATATAGTGGAGATATCCAGATTTTGTATTGCAAGGGAATGCCGTAGAAGAGTAGACGACCTGCAGTATAAAGAAACAGAAGCAAAACTTGACACTGAAAGAGAAATGAAAAATAAATTTACCGTAGAAAGAGCTCCAAATTTACTGATAGGTCTTTGGAGGATCATGTATCAATATGCGAATGTTCATAAAAAGAAATACTGGTATATGGTTACAGAGCGTCGTCTGGCAAACTCTTTAATAAATTCAGGGTTGCCGCTTGAAAAGTTCGGATAACCCAGAAATTATCATGGCATGAGGAGTCCGTATTTTGTAAATATTGGGAATGTTCCTAAAGCGCTGGAAGGTGTCAATCCAATGTTATTACAATGGCTTAATAGCAGTATGAAAAAGGAAGGGTAAAATGGGAAAACATATACCATCAAAAATAATCATTTGTATCTGCCTGATTTATCAGGCGAGTTATATTTTTGCCGGAGTAGGTACAGAAAGCCTGCAATTCCTAAAGATAAAACCTTCCGCAAGAGTGGCAAGTATTGGAGACGGTTATGTAGGTTTAGCTGATGATTCCAATGCGTCATTTTACAATCCAGCCGGGCTGGCAAGATTAACAACTCCTGAAATATCTCTCATGCATTTGGCATATATAGGTGAGACCAGCTATGAGTATGCAGCAGGCGTTATCCCTGCCGGAAAAAATATGACCCTGGGAGCATATGTAATTTATCTGAACTACGGAAGTATAACCAAAACAACAGAGGATAATACAGGAGTATATTCCGGAACAGCAGGAGCCTTTAACCCGAATAATATAGCAGGCGGTCTTTCGCTCGGATATAAGTTAGGCGAAAGTTTAAATGTAGGAGCCGGTTTGAAATATGCGTCAGAGGATATAGACGGAAGCAGTGTAAGCGGAATAATGGGAGATGTCGGGGTATTATATCGAATAGAGGGAGTAGGTATCGGAGCATCACTCAGCAATATAGGCGGCAATGTAGGATCAGATGTATCACCTATGCTGGCAAGGTTAGGATTATCCACCAAACTTTCAATAATGAGTGATGACGATCTTACGGTAGCCTTAGGTGGAAGCTATATACTGGCAAGTTCAAAAACCGTAGAAAGTATTGGCGCAGAGTATTGTTATGATAACTTTGTAAGCGTTCGCGGAAGTTACGGAATAGGCTACGACGTAAACAATGTAAACGTAGGAGCCGGAGTAAAACAAAATCTGGAAGGAATGATATGCAGTCTGGATTACAACTTTAGTTTATTTGGCGATCTAGGAAGCGCGCATAGAGTGTCAGTCTCGGTAAAGTTTGGTGACGACTTGAGCTCCGGTAAAAGTAAAACGAAACGAAATAGACCGGCTAAATCTACAAGGTGGAAAAAGTGAGAAAAGGAAGTTGAGCGGTAGCGAAATCCACCACTCAAGAGTGGTGAGACCTCGCCTAGTCGGGTCCGCCAACGCTTTGTGGCGGAAAGAAAAGTAAGATTGTATCAGTGTCCACCTACAGTGAGATCTCGCTAAAGGCGGAGAATCCGATAGTTTTGCAATCTGTGGAATCGCTCTAGAAAAGGAGCTGTAAATATGCTTGAAAATATTAAAAGACCCGATAGATCAATAAAATCGTTTTTCCTTTATTCACTTCGTTCACTGTTTTCACTTCTCCCACTTTTCTCACTTTTGTCACTTTCCTCACCGCTTCGCTCGGACGATTGGCTTAATGGATTTAAAGACCTTACTCATACCGGTACCAGTAATGATTCCATAACTCCGCCTTTTAATTTGAAGTGGAAATATAAAAGCGCCGGTACTTATAGGGGTACTTCATATGTGCTGCCCGGTTTTGGTCTTGCAGCTTATTCTGATGATAAACTGCAAATTACATGGACCAGCTGCTGCAGACATTATGGGTATGATATTAAAAATAATAATATGTTATGGCATTATGACGACGGTATTATACGCTATAGTTCGGATTATTATCCGTCAATATGCGGAAATAAAGTGTTTTGTGGAATGGGGCATAACGGGCTTTATAATTTTGATACAACTTTAGGGAGTATAATTTTCAGCACAGGCGGTGTAGGCGGAGAGGCCGGAGGCGCTGTTAATTATAACGGTTTAATTTATATTATTAGACAAAGTGATGATATGCGCATGCAATCAGTAGAATGCCGTGATCCATTTACCGGGGGCATAAAATGGTCTAGATCTAATCAGAATGAATATTTTGCAGGTTATGATTTTAGGTTACGTACTTCTACGGAAACTGGTACTGGCGGTAACTTTGAAATGACAGTCCCCTGTATTGCCGAGGATACAGTATTTATACAGTTCATGGGTGAAATTCATGCAATGGATTCAAGAACAGGCGTAAGTAAATGGAAGATAAATCTTGGTGAATTTTTTAGTATAGGAATAAATGGCTTACTGCATAATGCATATGGATATACAGGCTCAGTTGCGTATGAAAATGGTAAAATATATTGCGCCGGTCTTAAGGGGAAAAGTCCGGATACAATGAGTATGTATTGTCTGGATGCGAAAACAGGGCAAGAGGTGTGGAGGTATGAAGTATATACAGCATTTGATGAACACATTATGGCAGATACAGTACTGAATCGCAATATTTCTTCGCCGATAGTAAGTAATGGTGTTGTATATTTTGGGGCTCAAGACGGTTATTTTTATGCATTGGATGCGGGTTCGGGCGCTGTAAAATGGAAGTATCTGACGGAAGGTAAATTTTCAAACTATCAAATACCGGCAATATCCGGAAATACAATATATTTTGGTACTGATAAAGCCCCTGAAGCTCTCCCTGTTTCCCCGCTTCATGCTAATGGAATATTGTACGGCTGTAGAATTGCGACAGCAGATCATCCGATAATAGATCCAAATGGTGAACTTGTATGGAAATATGCAAATCCTGATGGGGTTGCATTTGGTTCTGTTATTATAGGAGACGGCAAGCTGATAGCGACAGGATATGGCGGATATGTGTATGTTCTTGAACCGGCTGCTAATATAGTCAAAGATGTAATACAACTACCGAGAACAACCTTCCCGACGATAGTTCAAAGCGGAAATAACTTTAATATAGAATGCTTGTCTGATCCGGGTGTGACAGTATGGAGCGCAAAATTATCCAAGTATAGCAGGAGTGTTAACCTGACGGTAAGCACCGTGTATAATTTTGAAAAATGTATTTGGGAGTTGACAGCTCAGGTTCCGTCAGATACTCAGGAAGGAATGTACAATTTGGAGGTGAGTAACAGCAAGACCGGCGGAATATCCGCTAATTCCGTAAAAGTGATAAAAGAAACGAAATCCAGTTACTACTATATTCATATATCTGCGCCTTTGAACAATTATGAAAACTTAAGAGAGCAGATCAATATTATTAATCCGGAATTTGTAATAGTGACAGGAAACATTACGGCAACCGGCAGTGATTCTGATTATGAGGTCTTACTAAATTCAATAAAAAACAGCGATGTGCCGGTATATTTTGTCCCCGGAGATACGGATTGTAACGGTGAAAGTACTTCAGCCGGTCATTTGCAATATGAAAATAAAGTCGGACCGAGATATTATAGTTTTAGTTACGGCAGTCATAAGTTTGTTGGTGTAGATACGACAGATGATAACGGCATGATTAGTACTGACCAGTTTAACTTTTTGCAAAATGAATTAAATAATCCTGCCGGCAAGATGAAGACGATATTCTATTTCAATGACAATAGAAATCAGCTGCCAAGTATATGCGACAGTTATGGAGTAAATGTTGCATTAAGCTATAATACTGCTGACAGCGCTACTAATAACGGAGTAACTCCCACCAAATATATTAAGACCAATCAACAAATAAGGTTATACTACGGGAAGACATATGACTGGTTTAGAGTTATAAAAATAACTAATAATAGTGTGATTTCAAATGCCGTTGAGCCATACAGCAGTTATGATACAAAATTAACATTTAGTTATGCTAATAAATATGACGGTTCGGTAGGAAATGACGGCTTAATGAAGGCAAATATTATAAAACTGAAGAATTGGCACTTTAGTTTATATGACAATGCAAGAGTAAAGTTTTTAATGCCGATTTCCGAAACTCCATATACGGTTAATAACGGTGAATTGGCAAATGCAATAGATATGGGGAATGGTGTCAATATTTGCAGCGTAAAAACAAGCGTAACCGCTGCTACGGCTATTCATTATTTCGGTGAGAAGATAATCAGTATCGGGACTACAAATCCTGCAGGTTATAGCGTTACATATTTTAAGGATAAAGCGCTTACAATATCTGCATCAATATATACTTTACAAAATGGTTCTGCTTTACCGACGAGAATCTTTGCCCCGCCCGGCAGGCTGTATTTTAGAGTATTTGCTCCGGATGGAAAAATTCCGTCATTTAGTATCAATCAGCCCGGAACCAGTGATTATGTCGGGCAATGTGAGCCGATTGACGGCAGCGGGTTCTTATATAGCGGGTATTATGATGTGAATCAAGAAGATGGGAATAAATATGTTGATGGTGACGCGGAAGTATTAATAAACGGGATATCCCCCGATATTGGCAATATCTTTAGGATAAAAACAAGAAAAGCAAAAGAGCCGGTATTTAGATTCTGTGAATATTCCGAAACAGGCGGGGCTCATATTACGATGGGATGCAGTTCTTTATATGTATATAATTATGAAGATTTAATATTAGATTTTGGATATGAACTTGCATCTGCAGCGGATCAATCGTGTATAAGGATATACAGAAAAACAGGGAATGAAGATTGGGCAAAAGTTTACGAGGGAGTCGGCGGCAGGGGAACTTATTATGGTGACCTTACTTGGAGTGATACAAATATAATAAGCGGTGTAACATATAAATATAGATTTGTTACTGTAGGGAAAATGGGGATAGAAAGCATTCCCTCCAGGGAATATGAAGTAACAGCAGGCAGTCTTTTGATTTCAGATACTTTTCAATTGTCCGGCTCAACTACTTATGTGAGTAATTGCGGTATCAATATTACCAATGCTTCAAATAGTAGCGCAGTTGTAACTTGGGATACTAATGTTCCTTCAACCACTCAGGTTGAATACGGGCTGGTTGAAACAGTAACTGCGATGTGTGGTGATGTTTATAAAAACAGATGGTTACTCCCTGAAGTTTCTGATTTGGTTACTGCGCATTGTATCACTATTACCGGATTAAAAGCGGATACGAATTATGGGGTTCGTGTAATATCAAAGACCTTGGATGGAAAGGTTAACAGTTTTGGCTATATGCGGGTTTGGCTTGTGGCGGGGAGTAAGGCTTGTATTTATCCCAGTTTTAAAACTTTAACTAATACAAATACGGTTGCCGTGATATCCGGGACAGCGGGTAGTTATTTAGTTTTACCCGGGGATAGCAGCGTTATAAATATAGCGGCAAAGGACATCAGTGGAAATCTGGTTACATTCCCCTGGGCAACAAGTTTTAATTTTAGCGTGATAGCCGGAGATGGGAATGTCTCTCCCACAGCCGTTACAAATTCTTATAGTACAAATTTTACAACATCAACAATTGCAGGCGTAAATACAGCAAAAGCAATAAAAACAGCGGCAACACCTATGACAACAACAATAAATATAACTTCTGTAAATCCTCATCATTATAAGGTATCAGCAGCAACTGTTTCTACGGTCACAGCCGGAGTTCCGTTTGAGATAAAAATAACGGCGTATTCAGTGCCGGAAGAAATTGATGCAAATATTCTTCCGTTAACAATGACGAATAAAAATATAACCTTGACGGTAGTAGACCCGGGTAATACAAGTATTCAACTATCTGATTTGTATTATTCAGCGGTGCTCTTAAGCAGCGGAGTAAAGACCCTGCCTGTTGTATATAATAAAGCGGAAATTACGGGTATAAAGATAAAAGCGGTGGATCCATTGGGGAATACAGGGATAAGCGAGTTATTTACTCTAGTTGCTAATTCCGGTAAAAAATGGACGGTTAATCTGACTGCAAGTAAAGCAACAGCCGTTACCGGTGAAATTATTACATTAACAGGAAAAATACTGGATTTTTACGGAAATAAAGTAAAAGAAGCAAACCAGACAATAAGTTTGACGAGATTAGAAGGAGACGTGGTCTTAAGTGCATATTCGATGGTTACTGATGCAACGGGAGAAGCGCAGGTAACCTTAACTATGGGAACAGCCGTTTCCAATGTAATTGAAGGTAGTCTTGGCACTCTGCAAAAATCAACGGTATATGTTAAGGCGAATACGGCAACGACAATAAATATTCTGCCGCAATTAACAGTAATAAAAGTTGGAGCGAAAACGGATATACAGATAGAAGCAAAAGATGCGGGAGGAAATCCTGTAGCAGGAGTTGAAATCGGGACTAGCGTAGTATCCGGAGCCGGTACACTGAATGTTAATATGGCAACAACGAACAGCAGTGGTATTGCAAACTGTGTATATTTTGGAAATACAGTGCCTGCCCTAAATTCCGTGAAAGCGGAGATATTGGGCGCGGGAATAAGTAATATAGCCAATATTAATACAATAACAGGGGATTTGGATCATTATAAAGTAGACGGACCGGCAAGCGCTGTTGTTGTAAATGCTCAATTTAGTGTAACGGTGAGCGCAATGGATAAATATAATAACCTTGTTAGTGTTAATAATGGAATAGGTTTAGTAGGTACTATGTCCGGGTACCCTGCAAGTTTGGGAAAAGGAGTATTATCTGTAATCACCGCTAATTTATCTAATGGATTAACAACCATAACAAATGAGACCTATGATAAAGCTGACCAGATACAAGTAAAAGCATATGACAGTAACGGTATTTTTGGATACGGAAGTTCAATTAATGTTGTTTCCGGTACAAATGTTGCTTCTGTTGATTCAGATTTTAGATTGGGACAATATTATAATATTTCTAAAACTTCAAAAGGAGCTGTTGTATCTTTAGTGGTTTTTGTAAAAGATGCGGGAGAAAATCCTGTTTCAGGAGCTGTTGTAACTTTTAGTGTTAATAAAGGTTCATTCAGCAGTGCAGCTTTAACCAGCGATGTTAACGGGAAAGTAAAAAATAATTATACTGTCGGAGAGGGTATATGTACTGCAACAATAACAAGCGGAGCGGCAGCTAAACAAATAACGATAGAAGGCGTTGTTCCGGCGGAAATATATGTAGAAGAAGGAAATACTATTATTGCCAATTTCAAAGGAACATGTTTTGCCGATATAACTATAAAAGATGCGGGAGGAACTGCAATTCCTAACGGAGTCTTGTCCTATGCTAAAACAAGCGGGAGTTCGCTTACTTCAATAAGCCCTACATCACCTGTTGTTTCTGATTCAAACGGGAAAACAGCGTTGACATTTATGGTTTCAGCTGCGGATGCCGGAAATGTTGTAAGGCTGACAGCCGGAACCGTTAATTATGATGTAACAGTTAAAAGGATGGATAATTCTCTTTTATTTAATGCAGGTAATAGCAGAGGCTTGGTCGGAACGAGTGTTGATGCAGTTGCAGCTTTGAGTGATAGTAATTATTATGATGTTGCCGGAGCTTTGATTACTTTTCAAGTTTTACCGGGTTCGGGGACTTTAAGTATTTCCTCCGGTGTTACGAGTTCCACCGGAAAAGTTACCACAAAACTTACATTAGGGCAGAATGAAGAATTGAATACAGTTTCGGCGAATTATTCAGGGGTAATAACAAAATGTAATATAAAAAGTATTAAAGTCGGAAGGATAACAGGAGAGGCTGTATCAATTTTAAGTACAAATAGTACATGTAATATTAATTTTACTGTTTATGGTACCGATGGGATTGCTGTTAGCGGGGCAATAGTGACTATTTCAAAGGCAGGAAATTTAGGTGTGACAACAGTAACAACTACCGGAAGTGGAGTTGCTGCTGTAGTATACACAGCAGGAAGCGCAGTGGAAAATGTAACAATCAGCGGAACGAACGGCGTTGTTACGGGATCGGTTGTGATAAAAGTAATAAAGCCTGCGGTAATAGAACTTAGCTGTAATCCCGGTATTGTCCTGATTAGTTCGGGAAGCTCGGAAATAAAAGCCGTATTAAAAGATATTGACGGATATCCTATTGCCAATAGTATGGTTACTTTTAATTTGGTTAGTGGAACAGGCGGCTTTGCCGGTAATACTACTGCATCTACAGACGGCTTTGGAGTTGTAAAAATTACATTTATGAATATTACTTTGGCAGGAAATAATGCCGTGAATGTCTCATGTGAAACAGTAACAAATCAAATTACGGTTAAAAGCATTGATACATTAACAGGATGTAAAATGAAACTTACAGTTCCTTCAAGCAGGCCGGTTTTTACCTGGTTTACAGTTAATGAAGGCCGTGACATTTTTGTGCAAATAGTCAATTCTAATAATGAGAGTGTCGGAGCCGGAGGTACTGTTATTACATTAACTGCAGCAACAGGGAATTTTCAATATATGACAAGCGCAGGTGATGTTAAAACACTTACTTCATTTGCTTTAACAACAGATGCGAAGGGCAAAGCAGCTGTGACCAAAGATAACAGTAACATTTCTGATTTATGGGGTGGGCTTGATTTTTATCCTGTTGCAGGTAATAATATTTTGATAGCGTCAGCGCCAGGGTTTAATTCGGTGTCAGGAATTATTATCAGCGGCTCAACCATGCCGTGCAGTATAAAACTTAGAGCCGAGCCTTCTGCCATTAAACCGTCAAGTATGTGTAAAATAACTGCAAGTATAACTAGGGGCGGACTGCCTGTTGAGTATGAAAGTGTCAGCCTTGGAATAGTTTGGCCGGCAGCGGGTTCTTTATCGGCAACTAATAAATTAACGGATAACAATGGGGAAGCTGTTTTTATGTTATATTCAACATCCAGCGCAATAAACGATTATGTTTTATCTGCGCGTTATTTTAATCCGGACTTGGGCGTTTATATTGATGTTCCTTTGACCATACCGACAGCAAGAGCAACTGTTGAAGGGTTCGGAGTTGAAGTAACTGATGCATGTTTAGTAGACCAACCTTTTACTATGAAGATAACAGCATTGGATATAAGCGGGGGGGCTGCTGCTCTGACCTCGCCTGTTAATGTTACAATAAGCGCTGTTTTAGCTTCAGACGGGGTAACTCCGGGAAGCGGGACTTTAGGATTAGCAAATGTGACAATACAAAACAATATGACAAGCAGTATTAACTTGACAAATATATCGTACACAGCGGCTGAAAAGATAAAAATAAAAGTAGAAGGATGCGGGAAAACCAGCTTAAGTTCCATGATATCTTATACAAAAGCTTCAAGTCAGATAGGGTTAATAAGTACTCCGGCACGCTGCATAGCTGGGCAGGCAGTTGTTTTACAAGGTATGATAAAAGATGTTGACGGCAGAGGAGTTAATAACCAGACGGTCAGTTTAGTTTCTTCAGGCGGGATATTAAGCGCAAATAGCGGCATAAGTGATATTGACGGAGCCTTTGACGTAATGCTAACGACACCTTCAATTATGGGAACAACCGTTATTACGGCCGTGTCAGGAAATCTGACGGCAACCTGTTCTGTAACTACAACAAGCGTTATTGCTTCATATACGGTCTCAGCTCCGTTGTCTTCAGATTCCAACGGGTTTCAATTAACTATAACCGCAAAAGACAGCAGCGGGAATGTAGTTGTTAGCAGTCCGACGGTAACATTAAACTTAAATACAGGCACGGGAGTTTTAGGCGTAACTTCTGTAAGGTTATCAGACGGAGTTGCCGTCTTAACGGAAACATACAGCAAAGCGGAAAACGGGGTAAAAATAACAGCAGCTGACGGCAACGGAAAATCAGGCACCTGCGCGGCCATAAATATTACGAATAATATGCCTCAGGTTTTGAGTTTGGTTCCTGCTTTTGTGTCAAATATTACGGGCGGAACGATACAAATTACAGGGAAGAATTTCTTCGGCGGGACAGCGAGTAATAATGTAACGAATATAAAATTAAATGATACTGGAAGCACGGTATTATCCGGATATGCTGTAACAAGCGATACCGGAATAGTGAATGTAATTGTGCCGCCAAAAATAAAAACAGGGAGTTATGATGTATTGGTAACGACCTCAAAAGGGACATCTGCAGGCGGAGTAAAATTAACAATAACTACAACTCTACCTGTTTTAAGTTCTATTACTCCAAATAGTTGTGTATCGGGAGAAACCAAGACAATATCAATATCCGGCTCAGGATTTTACGCCGGGACAAACAGCGCGGATGTTAGAGGGCTGAAAGTTGGCTCGACAGCGATAACAACGGCATATACAGTAGCATCAGACACAAGTATTACTGGCGTAATCATTCCAGGTACATTTGCTTCCGGTACATATAATGTAGTAGCAACAACCGGAGGAGGAGATAGCGCCGGAGTGCCATATATTGTTAATGCGTATATACCTGTACCAATAGTTGCAAATATTACTCTATCCGGCGGATACAGACATTCTGCAAACACCCTTAACATCTCAGGAAACGGATATTTTGGAGGTGCGAGTTCAAACAACGTTACTTCTTTGCAGTTAGTAGGAACAAGTACCGTAACAATAACAGCATATAATGTGGCAAGTGATGTATTAATTCAAAATGTAATTGTACCGGTAGGAATAGCCGGCGGGACGTATAACTTGAAAGTAACAACAACCGGTGGAACAAGTTTAACAAACGCAAATACAAATTATGTAGCGCTGGTTGATGTAACGGCGCCGACGGTTTTGACGGTAACAGCAAATGTATCGCAGGTAAAAGTAACGTTTAGTGAAGATGTGACACTCTCAACAGTGACAAATAAAGCCAATTATACAATTCAGTCCCCGACTGGTACAGGGAATAAGAATCTATCCTCAGCTACAATTACGTACTCGGGTAATATGGTAACAATAGGGAATTTGAGCTTAACCGCGGATGCAACATTTACAACAACCGTCTCGAATGTTATGGATCTTGCTGGGAATGCAATAACCGGAAGTGCAGCAGCTGGAGCGGTTCAGGGAACGGACTCAACTGCGCCGACCAATTGCAGCATAGTAATAAACGGAGGGGCAAATTTCACAGGAAGTACAAATGTAACGTTAACTTTGTCGGCAATAGATGCAAATGCGGGGATGGGAACCGGCGCGCAAATGCAGTTCAGTAATACCGGGACGACGTGGGTAACGTATGCCTATGCAGCAACATCAACTTGGACGCTGGCAACCGGAACGGGAACAGAGACGATATACGCCAAATTCTCGGATGCGTTAGGGAACTGGACTGCGAGCAGTGTAACAGATACAATAGTACTGGATACCACAGCTCCGACAGGTACAGTAAGCATAAACAATGATTCCGTGTATGCTAATGAGATGAATGTGATATTGTCACTCTCGGCAGTAGATACCGATAGCGGTGTAAGCGAAATGCAGTTTAGTAATAACGGAGGAACCACTTGGTTATCAGCAAAAGCATATAATACACCTGAAAGTTATACGTTACCTTTCGGAGACGGCTTAAAGACGGTAAATGTAAGGTATAAAGATAATGCGGGAAACTGGAGCGGGAGCATAGCAGGAACAATAACATTGGATACAACAGTCCCGGCAGGAAGTATAGATATAAACGAAGGAGCTGCGTATACGAGAAGCGGAGTTGTAACAATAAGTGTATTTGCAGAAGATATGTTAAGCGGAATAAATCAGATGCAGTTCAGTGAAGATGGAGTTATTTGGAGCGGATTGGAAAGTTACGCTCTTGGGACAAAGATACTTACAGTATCAAATACAGACGGATTAAAGACGATATATGCGAGATATACGGATATTGCGGGAAATAGCAGTGTTTACAGCAAAGGTATAAAGCTTTGTACAGTGACAAAACTTGAAGTATTATCGCAAATAGAAGCAGTAGCGGGAGAAAAAATTGCTGTAACAGTAAGAGCGGTAAGAGAAGAGGGCGTAAATAGCACATTGGTAACCGGATATTTGAATAAGGTAGGATTTAATGTAAAAGATACGAATGCTGTAACATTGCCGGATTATACGTTTGCGGCAGGAGATTCAGGTTCAAAGAATATAACAATAAGTTTAAAGACGCTTGGAGAACAGGAGATAGAGGTAACGGATCAGGAGATCACCGGAATAACCGGAAAGGTGAAGATAAAGGTGTATGAATCTGTAACCGCAGACGGAACGAACGGGACAATAATAACAAACGCAGACGGAACAAGTGTAGAGATTCCGGCGGGAGCGTTTAGCGGGAGTAAACAGATTGGATTTAGCGTAACAGAGCACCCGAAAGCAGCCGGTATCGGATACAGATACAAAGAAACGGTAAAACCAGTAAGCCGGGATTTCGGAGAGTTAAATAAAACAACCAGCCCGTGGCAGTTAGCCGGAGTAACATTTAACACTCCTGTTAAGATAACCGTACCATATAAAGAAGAAGAGGTAGGAGACGTAGATGAAAACAGCTTGAGATTGTTCTACTACGATGAGATAATAGGAAAGTACACGATAGTCCCCGGAAAGCAGACAGTAAGCGGCGGAAGAATAACAGCGCAAGTGATGCATTTCAGCACGTACAGAATACTCGGGACGTATGTAAGCAGTAATTTAAATAATGTGATAGCGTATCCGAATCCGTACAGGCCGGGCACCGCAGTAGACGGTAAATTAAAAATAATCAATCTGCCCATAGATTGCACCGCGACGATATATAACATAGCGGGAGAAAAGATAAGAGAGATAAAAGAAGCAGATTTAGGTAACCTTGGTTGGATAGAGTGGGACGGAAAGAATGAGAACAGCGAAACTGTAGGCCGAGGTGTTTATCTATACGTGGTAATCGCTCTTGATGGCAGTAAAAAAGTGGGCAAGCTTGGTTTGTTGAAATGAACTATCACTTTTAAAAAATATTTTTCGATGTAACTGGCAGAAGTGGAATTGCTTTAAATACGAAGATAGACAAAACTGGTTTGATTAAGGAATAAAAACCAAATTATTACTTTAATACGGGGATTTTTTGCAGGTCAATCTGATTAAAGTAATATATATAATCCTTATATGCGAAAATACTCCCTTGGAATCTGCCGAAATTCATTGTGTTTATTTTGTATTTTGATGAAATTGTATCGTTTTTGAATTTTGTTATTTCTGCGGTAAAGCAATCGTAAACATAAATATTGTTCTTTTCGTCTACTGTAATAGACGACGGGTTTTGGAATCCAAAATCGTAATCTTTTATTAATTTCTTATTGTTTGTATCATAGGCCATAATCTTTTCGTTTAAAGTGTTAACCGCAAATAAAATATAATTACTGTCTATTGCGATGGCCCCCGGGCTAAAATAATTGCTTAAAATAAATGTTTCTAATAGCGTGTTGTCAGGGGAGTATTTTTTAATCGCGCCGGTTCCTGTCTCGGAAACATAAACATTATTGTCTTTATCCAAAGCTAGGCCTATCGGGTATGACAGATCTATTGAAGATAAATATTTGGCATTGTTATCAAATATTTGAATCTTATTATTGGATAAATCCGCTATATAAATATTTCCTTTTGAGTTTACAACAATACTTTTTGGTTGATTTAAAAAATTACTGATCTGTTTTTCTGTATTATTATTTAAAAGATTTCCATTTAGGTCGCTTTTACCTGAATAAACAGAGTAAACAATGTCATCGGAAATAAATATAGAATATAAAGGCTTAATCCTTCCATATTGTGGCCGTTGGCGGAATTGATCGAATGAGGATTTGTATAGTAAAGTATTGTCCTTGAATATCTCAATAGTTTGTTTTGCCATATCAACTATGCCTATATCATTGTTTTCACTCATTGCCAGGCAAACAGGTCTTGGAAATAAATATTTTTCCATGTAAATGCTTTGTAAAATACCGGTTTTGTCAAAAATCTTTATCACTCCTGAGTCAAAATCCGCGGCATAAATGTTTCCGCTATTGTCCAAAGCTATATCAGAAATACTGTTCAGGTCTTTATGAATATTCAATACAAATTCAAGGTTTTTATTGTATTTTTTTATGCATATATTGCCGGGGTCAACAACATACAAGTTGTCTTCTTTATCAAGAATGATATGGTAAGGATTTAAAAATTCCGAATTTCCGTAACCGCGTCTTCCGAGTTTTTTTATAAATACCCCTGTTTTGTCGAATATTTTTATGCAGTTGTTTCCTGTATCTGAAACAAATATATTTTCATGTGAATTTACTGCTATTCCTGACGGTCTTAATAATTCAGAGTCCCCGGTACCTTTCACACCAAATTTCATTGTGAGGTTTCCTGATTTATCAAATACTTTGATAGCGTTGTTGCCGGTATCTGCCACAAATATTTCTTCATTTTTATTAACGGCTGCTGCTAAAGGCCTGTTTAATTTTTCTTTTATATCGGGCGGGTTTAAGGTCAACGAATGAATTCATATCTCATTGTCATATGTAACAATCAAGTTATTACCGGAGTATGTTAAAGAAGTTATTTCTGCTAATAAAAACAAGGGGAATAATAATAAAATGAATATATTTTTAATCATTTTTGATCTTGCTCCAGATAGTTTTGTGTTTAAATACTTCTTTGGCTCTTCAGGCTTTAGCATGGGTAAAGTTCAAGCCCTCCACAGTGAAAGTAAATTGCCGTCTTAAAATGCTCTTGATTCCGAAATCCATATGCCATCTTCTTGATTGTCTGAATTTTACAGTTTAA
>Ga0208246_1000476_pt1 | contig 32393 bp, 48 predicted proteins | sample RifOxyD2_FD_184039 | JGI IMG/M metagenome (GOLD analysis project Ga0208246, IMG submission 184039) | Soil microbial communities from Rifle, Colorado - Rifle Oxygen_injection D2 (SPAdes) | ecosystem: Environmental > Terrestrial > Deep subsurface > Rock core/Sediment | place: Rifle, Colorado... | reverse complement strand
ACAGCCTTAACATGCCCCATTTCATGTGACAAAACATTATCAAAGACAAACCTTTCATAATTAGTAGAATCGTGAGGCTTTATAGGAAATGGAGAAATTTTAAGCCTTTTTTCTGCCCAATCATATGAACTATACATCAATATCATTTCCGAATAAATCTTTTATCCTCAGATTTAGGAGCAGAAATAATTCTTTCTTGTTCTAAAATCTCTTGGCTTGCTTCCTTTTTTAATAATTGACAATAATCATTAATTTTAGTTGTTTTACAAATCCCATAATCTAATTCATATTCAACTAAATATTTTTTTAGAGGTTTCTCATATTTTAAAAATAGTTCTTCAAAAGTTAAACCTTTTGGACCAAAATCAAAACCAACATCTTTTAAAAAGATAGATAAAAGAAGAATTTCATTTTCAAGATTATTTAAAAAATGTCCAACTCTATATCTAAATGTACTAAAATAAGAATTTCCTTCTCTATGTTTTTCATATTCTTTAGCAATATCCCTTTCAAAAAATAATTCTTTAAAAAATAAAACAATCATTTCTTCAGCAGAATATTTTTTATTATTTTTAAATTTATGCATAATTAATAATAAATATCTATATGATTCAACAATTTGTTTTTTGTAAAAAATTTCTTTATCACTACCTATATAATTCTCTTTTAAATTAAAAAAATATTTCCAACCTTTAATTTCAAAAAAGATTTTTACATTTTTAAAAAAATCTTCAGAATTTAATTCAAGATACTTGTTTGTTTCAACATTTTTTTTTAAATTTTCAAAAAAGGTTTTATCAATTCGCTGAATTCCAATTAATAAAAGTGCATAAGGATTAAGATTATTATCTATCATTTTAAAAAATTCCTCCTAAATTCATTCATCATTTTTCCAAAAAAATCAAGCTCTTTATATTCTTTATCCAATTCTCCAATATTTTCTTGAATTTTCTTAAAATCTTCCATATATTTTTCTTTATCTTCATTTATTGAAGTTTCCCCTAGATTATAAACCTGATATGAGATTTTATTTATTTTATTCACCCAATCTTCAGTTTTTGCAAAACTATTTGTTTTATTATAAAGTCCTTCATACAATCCAAAATCAATTACATTATTTAACTCAGGGATATTAAACTTTTTAGCAGAAGCTTTATAATAAATAACTTCTCCAAACAATTCATGACTATTTCTACTTTTACTAAAATCATCTTCTATTATTTTATCAATTTCAATAATAGGATTTATTAAAGAATTTTTTCTAATCGAATCAAACCCAAGGAGTTCTTGCTGAGCATTCCCATAATTTAAATCATTTTTATCAGCAAAACAATCTGCAGTAAACTCATTAATTGCCCAATCATTAACCCTAGAAAGTTTTCTAGAATCAGGAGTTCCAAACTTTTCCACAGCCTTAACATGCCCCATTTCATGTGACAAAACATTATCAAAGACAAACCTTTCATAATTAGTAGAATCGTGAGGCTTTATAGGAAATGGAGAAATTTTAAGCCTTTTTTCTGCCCAATCATATGCACCACCTAAACCAACATCATTGTCATCATCATTCCTATTACCATCAACCAAATCAATTCCTTTCAATAAATTAGGATTAATTTTAAAATCTTCCATTAATTCTCTTGTTTGTTTCAATAAATGATTCTCCATAAATAAACTCTCTTGAGGCAAATTTTGATAACCATTAGTTCCACCAATTCCAGCACAATTTAAGTCTAAATTTATTGCAGGCAATTTTTTTTCATCAAAACCAATCTCAGATTTTTGTTCAGAAAAAGAAAAATTTTGACTTAAAAGATTTTTTACAACCCTCTCCCAAGGCTTAGGAGTTGCAGAAGATTTAAACTTTTCATAATCAGAAATGGTATTATTCGGTAAAGGAGAATTAGAAAGATTTCCTAATATTTCCGATAAAGACCTTGGAGTTGCAGAAGATTCAAATGACTCAACAGATTTTTCATAACTAAAATTCTCTGGGGTAATAGAATTTAAATTAAGTCTATACAAAGGTTTTGGAGTTGCAGAAGCCAAAAAAGATTCTGGAATTGATTCAGAAGGTTGCGTAAAAAAGATAATTTTATCTAAAGACTTTGGCGATGAAGAACTAGACAGATTTAAACCTTGAAAAGAAACTAGTGGCTCTAAAGTACAAGTCATTTTATTTTAACAACTCCTTTTTTAATAAATTTTTTGAAACATCAAAATAATAATCTATCATTTGAAAGGATAATTGCGATTTCTTTTTACTTGCAGATTTAAAATAAGATCTAACATCTTTTAATAAATTCTCTGCATCATTTCTTGGATTTTCTAAAAGATTTCTAAATGTTACAATCCCTTCTCCATCTTGATATCTTTTCAATGAAGACAAATAACTCAAAGAATAGGATAATATTGAAAGAGATTTCTCTAACGGTAAAGAATCAAATTCTAATTTTTTATCAAAAATTTTACTTGACAAAATTTTAAAATCTTCACCAATCATAAAAGATTCCTTAAAAATTTCACATTTACCGAAAGAATAATAAGACTCTGCTTGAAGAAAAGTCTCAATACTTCTTTTTGAAATATAATCAAAAGATCCTTTTGTAGGAGAAGTATTATTTAAAAATTTTATTGCTGTATCAATGAATTCTTGATTTCCGAAAAGCAATTTACCTGTTAAAATCGGCTCTGTTAATTCAATATCTCGATTTGCAAATCGATACTCAAAATCTCTTTTTTCTATTTGCATTAAATCATAATTATTACTGAATATACTTTTAGCAATAGGAATATTATTATCAACTAAAAAAAGATCTATATCACTCTCCTTTTTTCGAGAACCATATTCAATACAAAATAAAGGATTTATAGAGATACCCTCAATTGCTCGTATACTATTTATATCTAAATCTCTTACTTTCAAACTGGACAAAGGTTCAGTATTTTTATTCATTTTTGAATAACTTTAAAGACTAAAAAATCTATTTAAACCTTATCAACATTTTGGGATAAATAATATTTATTACCCATTAATAACAAATTTATCACAATAAACTTTATAATGAATATATTCTCATTCTCCACAACCTCATTAATTATTTTAGGCAATTCTATTGACTTAAAGTTTCAATATTAAGTTCTTCGTTAAGTGTCTTCTTTTTCTTCTTTTTTTAATTCTTCAAGGATTTTTTAGAAGAATCGAATCAATAAGATTTATAAATATGCGTGAATTATAATTCACATATGAAAGACAAATGTTATTTATTTTTTGAAACTCTTGGAACTAAATTAAAAGTCGATATTATAACAAAGCTAAAAGAGAAGTCACTAAGTGTAACAGAATTATCAAAACAGCTTAACCAAGAAAGAAGTAAAGTTTCACATGCCCTAAAATCATTATTCGAATGCGGTTTTATTGAAGTTAAAAATAATGGTCGGGAAAGAATTTATTCATTGAATAAAGATACTATTATCCCCTTATTAAATATTGTAGAAAAACATGTTAAAAAATATTGTAAGGTATGTAAAAGAAAAGGATGTCAATGAAAACCAACTCAGAAACTTCAGAAATATTATCAAAAGAACATGAATATATCTTAAAAGTAGTTGATGCTTTAGAGTTGGAAATTACTCAATTAAAAAATAAAAATATTAACGCAACTTTTTTTGCAAAGATTATTGATTTTATCAGAAACTATGCAGACAAATTTCATCATGCAAAAGAAGAAGATATTTTATTCAAAGAGTTTAATAAATGCGCAGAAGAAGGATTGGTGCATTGCAACCCAATAAAACAAATGTTGTTTGAGCATGATGAAGGAAGAAAAAGTGTCAAAATGATAGAATCCGGAATGAATGAAAAAAATAAAAATAAATTAATTAAAGGTGCAAAGAATTATATTCAATTAATTAGAGAACATATATCCAAGGAAGATAATATCCTGTATCCTATGGCTGATGAAACATTAAGTGAAAAAGTTCAAAAAACAATGCTTGAAAAATTTAAGAAAATAAATTTTGCTAAGAAAAAAGAGATTGAAAGATTTGAAAAATTTGCTGAAGAGGTGACAAAAAGATGAATTATGAAAAGCAGATTTTAGAAATGATTGAATATCCTAAACAAGGAGTTTTAAGTAAAGAGATTTTCAAAAATGATAAGATTGACTGCACATTATTTTGTATGGCTTCTGGGACTAAAATATCAGAACACACTTCAACAAAACAAGGAATTATATATATTGTTCAAGGGAACGGAATTTTTAACCTTCATGGAAAGGATATAGAGATGTTGGAAGGAGTTTTTATTCATATGGAAGAAAATGCAATTCATTCATTAAAAGCAAAAGAGAATACTTCATTTCTGTTAATTCTGATTGAAAAATCCGGAGATAAGAAATAAGAATAGAAATTGTGATTTGAACACATAAAGCAGAATTTGATAACACCGATAATATTTTACTTCAAGAAAGGAAAAGATAATTTTGTTTCACTCTTCTATTTTTAGATTTTTTTCAATTAAAACTTACATCCATCAAATAAATAAAGATTAATATAATCTTTTTGCATAGCAAAAAAATTCTGAAGAATTAATAGATGAATATATCATCCGCAAAATTTATTAAGCGCATTAATATATATATTAATATGCCAAAAAGTTTTAGCGAAGGATTAGACGAAGAAATAATTAAAGTTTGTTTAAAAATCTCAAAAAGAGGCGAAGGTGCCTTAATAATTGTTACAGAAAATAAAAATCTAAAATACAAGCCGTTAGTTGAGCAAACAGTTCCAAGTTTTAATATTCTTAAAAATCCAAAATTACTTGAATCATTAGCTTTAATGGACGGAGCAATTATACTAAACAAAAAAGGAGATATGATTGCATACGGAGTAAAAATTCATGCTAATAAAGTTTTAAAAAATTTTGGAACAAGACACTCAGCAGGATTAAGTGCATCAATACACAAAGATACAGTATCATTTATTTTATCTGAAGAAGATAGAAAAATTAGAGTCCTTAAAGATGGAAAAATAATTATGCAAATTGATACCTTAGAAAAAGGTATTGAAAAAAAGGTTTCTGAAATAAGCCATATTCTCGAAGGAGTCGGAGTTGGAACAATAGGAACAATCGGAGCAGGGATAATTGCAACATCAGTAGGATTTGCAGGAATTACATTTATTCCGGGAGTTATTGTATTTGGTGGAGCTTATTATTTAATGAAAAAATTAAAAGAAAGAGAAGGACGACGATAGGATTCTAAAAAAATAATTTAATAATAAAAATGTAAATTTTGAAGAAACAAGGAAACTTCATATTTCTTGTTTAAAAAATAGCAGAATTATTTGCTGTGCAAAAGCAACAGTTGGAGAAAGGCATGACTGTCCTTTATTTGAAGACCTTGTTAGACCTCCTGTGAAAAATGGTTTTAACATTAAAACTCTAATCGCTGATTCTGGTTATATGAGTAAAGAAAATTCTGCTTTATGTCAAGAACTTGGAATGACGGAGGCTTTTATTGATTTTAGAGTGAAGACTACTGAAAAACATGCTAAGAGTAATTTATGGAAAGAAAGTGTAAAGATGTGGAAAGAACAAAAAAATGTTTGGCATGAAACTTATAGATTTAGAGTTTTAGTTGAAGGAATTTTTTCTGCAATAAAGAGAAAAAATATTAACTGGCTTCGTTCCAAAAAAGAGACTGCTTTACATGTTGAACTCTTGCTAAAAGCTTTAGTTTATAATATTACGATTATTGGGAAATATTCTTAACCCAATCAATTCTTGTTTTGTGAGTATCATGAAAATAAGAAATTTTAAAAGTTGCCTTTTTAGGTTTTATATTCTCTCCACAGATTTCTATTGTAACAAAATAAGTCTTCTCCCAAGCTAAAAATCTTCTCATACCAGAAGAGACAAAATTGATATGGTCATCACCAAGTATACAGTTAAATAAATCACAAAACTCCCATCCTCCTTTTGGAGAAATATCTATATGTTCTCTATGTATCGGGACTAATTGAGAAATATCTTGATTGTGGAGACTTTCATAACGATATTCCATATTTAAAGGGGCACTTGACCATTTTAATTTATCTGGTTCAAAGAATTTTTCTTTTGGTTGAGGAAAAACTGAAAGGACTTTAACATAACAATTTTTAGCAACTGTATTTCCTTTATTTATTATTTTAATACGAAACAATTTTTTTATTGTTCCATAAGAATAATCCCAAACAATATGTGGTTCTTTATTCCTCAGACCCAATATAATTTTTGGCTTATTTATCCCATCTGAAATCCAATCTTTAAATAATGCAACCAAAACTGCAATAAATGTTGCGATAGCAATAATCCACTGGGGGTCTTTAAGCCAATCAAAAGTCATAAATTTTGTTATAAATCTGAGTTTTTAACAATTTGTATTATGTGGATTTATTGGACACCTCTTAAATAATTATATTAAAATACAATCAATGTGGTTTTTTAGTCATTTCATAACAACCCAAGCATCTTATCTTATACTTAGGACAAATAAGATTAAATCTTACTGCATTAACTTCACAATTTTTGTTTAAACAGTAAAACCAACTTGAATTAATTCTCTTGCATAAAATCCCTTTACATCTTGGACAATTTATCTCAATAGAAATATCAAGATTCTTACCATCACAATTAGAACATTTCATTTATCTTATTAAAATAGGATATTCTTAATTTTTTCTATTCGGACAGTTCTCGGACATTATTTACTTTTCGGACTGTGTTCTCAAAAACAAACAGTTTATAAACCGAAGATATCATCAAATAATATTACTAATGTGATAAGTCTTGAGATTAATGTCTCGCAAGACTTAAATTTCAAGAAACAATTCTTGACAAATTATTAATTAAAACAAATGAATCAATTTTAAAAATTATTCATAAATAAATTCAAAATGAAAACATTCAAAGAACTAGGATTAAGTAACGATCTCTTAGAAATAATAGAACAAGAAGGATTTAGCGAACCCTCAGAAATACAAGAGCAAGCAATCCCACTAGCATTAGCTAAACAGGATATAATCGGAGGTTCATCAACAGGAAGTGGAAAAACTTTAGCATTTGCCTCAGCAATAGTCCAAAATATAAAACCAAACAAAAATGTTCAGGCATTAGTCTTAACCCCAACAAGAGAATTAGCAGACCAAGTAGCATCAGCAATAAAAAAATTCTCCAATAATAAAAGATTAAGAACATACGCAATTTACGGCGGAGTAGATATAAACGCACAGATAAGAAACATCCCGCAAGCAGATATAATCGTCGGAACCCCCGGAAGAATTCTAGACCACATGAAAAGAAGAACATTAGATTTAGGCAACATAAAAATTTTAGTATTAGATGAAGTAGATAGAATGCTAGACATGGGATTTCTTAAAGACGTAGACAGAATAATCACACAATGCCCAAAAGAAAGACAAACAATGTTATTTTCAGCAACAATTTCATCAGACTTAGATTATCTCGCAAAACAATATACAAGAAACCCAAAAGAAATCTCAGTTAAATCATATGTTGACAGTTCAAAATTAAAACAAGTATATTATGATGTACAACCTTATGAAAAATTTTCATTACTAGTGCATTTACTTGAAAAAGAAAAATCAGATTTAGTAATGATTTTCTGCTCAACAAGAAGAAATGTAGATTTCTTAGTTCAAAACTTACAAAAAATAAATATTAACGCACAAGCAATCCATGGAGGACTAGCCCAAAATAAAAGAACAAAAATCTTAGAAGAATTCCATGCAAAAGGAACAAGCATCCTTGTTTGTACCGACGTCGCAGCAAGAGGACTGGATATTAACAGTGTAAGCCATATATATAATTACGATTTGCCAAAAGACAGCAAAGAATATGTCCATAGAATTGGAAGAACAGCAAGAGCAGGAAAAGAAGGTAAAGCAATTAATATAGTAGCAAATAGAGATTATGAGAATTTTAATAAAATAAGTGAAGACAAATCATTAAAAATAGAACATGAAGAAACACCGGAATTTAAAACAATAAGAATAGAGATGGATACTGGAAGAAGAGATCATTCAAGAGGAAATGATTCAGGCCAAAGAAGAAGTTCAGGAAGAAATTTCTCAAGAGGGAACAATTCAGGTCAAAGAAGAAGTTCAGGAAGAAATTTCTCAAGAGGAAGTAATTCAGGACAAAGAAGAGACTCAAGGGGAAATGATTCAGAACAAAGAAATGAATCTGGAAGAAGATACAATAATAGACCAAATTATAACAGGGCAAGAAGATAATTATCCAAAAAGATTAATAAACTTTAAAAATAAAAAATAGTTAGATAACTAATGCACAAAATAAAAACATTATTAACAACAATTTTAATTTGTGTCACAATAATTGGAATAATCGGAGCAACATATAAAATGACAAAACCAACAAAAGTATTACTTGAAACAAATATGGGAAATATTGTGATAACTCTTTATACAGATATGCCTCTTACAGCAGGAAATTTTGAAAAATTAGTTAAAGAAGGATTTTACGATGGAGTAATTTTTCATAGAATAATCGACGGATTTATGATTCAAGGAGGAGATCCTACAGGAACAGGAATGGAAGGACCAGGATATACTATTGAAGATGAATTTACACACAAAGGCGGGAATAAAAATAATCGAGGAACAATATCAATGGCAAACGCAGGACCAAATACCGGAGGAAGCCAATTTTTTATTAATTTAGTTGATAATAATTTTCTTGATGGAAAACATCCAACTTTCGGAATAATAACTGAAGGAATGGATGTGGTAGATAAAATTGCAGAAGTACAAACAGATGCAAATGATAAACCATTAAAAGAAGTTAAAATAATTAGAGCGAGTATAATTTAAGGTTTATTATTAAAAAAATAAAAATTATATTTTTTCTTCAGAAATATTTAGTAGTTCTAAAAGAGATTTTTTTTCTTTTTTAAAAAAATCAATTTGCTCATACAATCCATACATAGGACAAAGCACATCAATCGAACCATCTCGAGCCTTATCGCAAGTATTTCTAAAATTTTTTGAATATAAAGGAGTACAATCAAATTTACCCTTATAAGTATTGCATACACTTTTATATTTACAACCAATATCTGTCATAGATAAACTTATCTAGAATAGTATTTATAAATGTTACTATTATATAGAAGTACTTTTTCGCTTATGAATTTCTCTTAAACATCCTTCAGCTTCACATAAATTATTGGAAAGGTTTTTAGAAGCTTGCTTGATAGAATCAAACACTAAATCGCTAAATGCAGTAATATAATCATAATCCGAACAATAATTTCCACCCTCAAGTGTTTTTCTTGAAACATTATCACATAAATCTTTTAAATTTTTAGGAGTCATGGGACTATTATCATATACCCCAAGATATTTCGGACAACTATTTCTATATTCACAACCAATATCAACCATAAAGAATTAATGAGTTCAAGGCATATAAATCTTTTGAAAAATCATCGAATTAAAATTGGACGATTGCAATTAGATTTTTTAGAAAGATTATAAATTAAATTATATCCTTTAATAGACAGAGAATAATCCGGCATTCGATTATAATTATACATCTCAATAACATAACCTAATTTTTTAAGAATACCAAAATCTTCAGGATATTTTTCTTTAAAATCATTCTTATTCTTAAAAAATTTTTTTAAAATCCCCCTAATTTTTTTATCCTCTTCGACAGTTTTTTCTAAATTCATAAAAAGATTTAAAACAAAATAATTTATTAATTTAACGTTTACGTTTACAATCACTAAAAATTCACTTTATTTTCCTTTAGTAAAAACAACGAAATTTTATCCCATTTTCTACATAATATTTAAAAATAGATTTTGATTTTAAACAGACATGGAAAAAGACATCGGAAGAATTACTAAAAATGACAGGTCAGATATTGTAATACGACTTGATGATTTTGGTGGTCAACGAGGACTTACAATAAGAGAATTTGTAACAAGTGAAAGATACACAGGGTTTACAAAAGCAGGAGTAAGAATCCCCGCAACTGACTTCCCAAAGTTCAAAGAGATGATTAATTCAATCTCTAAAGATGACATCAAGCCAACAGAAGTGGTTCCACAAGAACCGGAAGAATCTGAATCTGATGAATCTGAATTACCGGATTATTAATTTTTTAATAACTTTTTAAAAAGACAGATAATAAAGCATTAACAGTTATACGTGATATAATGCAAAAAAAACTTTAAAAATCATCATCCGAAAACTTAACATTCTCATCTTTTAGAGAATACGATTTTTTACATATTATATCTGACCCTAATTGTTGAGAAATTTCTTGGAGAATTTTTTCTATATCCTCACTAAATTTACGAGAAGTTATGGTTATAACAAAAGGAGAATTCGAATAGTAACCTGCACACTCTGTTTCCAAATCATTATTTATCCAGAATAAAAATCTATTTTTATTTGGTCTTTTTTGCACAAAATTTAATCTAATTCCATCAACTGCAAACTGACATTGAGATTTTTTTTGAGCAAGTAATTTTGAAACCTGACCAATAATAATCTTTTTTTGAGAGTTAGAATCATAATCTTCGATATTTCCAGAAGTAAAAACATCATCACATTCTCTACTAAAATATTCCTTCATTCCAATTAAATTTGAAGGAATTGTTTGTTGTTGCAATCCATTATTTGATAAAACTAAAGCAGTATTTGGGACATAAAAATTTTCTTCAGAATTATCAATTAATTTATTCCAAACTACATGATAATTCATTTTTCCTTCTCTAATTAAAACTGGAAATTCTTTTGAGTGTTGGTCATAAACTTGCAAATAAAAATCTTCTCTTAATGCAAGTTCAAATTTTCCTTCATCGGTTTCACTAAATGCAAATCCAATTTGTGAATTTAATTTTTCTTTATTTCTATTAGATAATTCTTTATTCCATTCTTGTTCTGAAACCGATGTATATATATTACCCTCTTCCTTGTTTTTTCCATGAATTCCTTTTCTAAATTTTTGAGTAATATCACTAAATGAAGATTTATTTTCTGCTAATTCACAGATTTTTTCTAAATCAGGATTTAAAGAATTGACAGAAGGTAACCCATTAGGAGAAATAGATAATATTGGTTGTGTTCCATTTGAATTAATATATTTCAGAAAATCTCTTTCTGCAATGACTATATCTCTCATTTGAGAGTGCATTAAATAACTTAAACTTCCTTCTTGATTGGTAGAAATTCTTTTGTCAACTTCACCTTGTAAATGTTCAATATATTCGAAAAGCTCATCCCCTATTAATGTTGTCATTTTAATCAGCTTGATAGCGCATATTTATTTTAAAATTGTTTTTTTGTTCTAATTCTTTAAAAATCTTTTTTACTTCATCCCTAAATATTGTATTTGATATTAAATAATTTTGAGAAGACCAGATGTCAAGAAGACATAATATCAGATCTCTTTTTGTCTTTTTAAATTTCCAAAAAAAAGGATTTTGAGATTCTATTCTTTCAAATAAAGAACCATTATTTTTAATCTCAAATAATTTTTCTGGAAATTTCCTTGCTAATACTTCAGCAAGATAATTAACAATCACTTTAGGTTTGTTAGCAAAATCATACATTTCGAGATTACCTATATCCAATTCAGTATTAAAGTTAATAAGATTTATAGGGGAAGTTTTTAATTCTTTATTTAATTTAACTAAATCATAAGAAGTTCCTAAAAATTCCTGACTTGATTCAGAAAATAATCTTCCCCAAGCAACCTGATACATAGTTTTACCATTAATCATTGCAATAGGATATTTTTTTGAAAATTCATCAATAGAATTAACATAAATCTTTTTTGCTACATTAAGTTCAAGTTTTCCATCATTTGTTTCATTAATCTCAAAAGAATTTTTTTCAATTAATTTTGATTTATCTTTTAATAAATTAAGCCATTCATTCTCAGACATTGTCTTATAATTTATTTCATCCTCTTTCCCAGAGATTTTATAAGTTTCTGCAATGTCTCTAAATAATTTATGTTCCTCAGATAATTTAACGATTGTTTCAAGATCTGGCTTTAATGATTCTGTTGTTGGAAGACCATTACCTGAAAAAGAAAGCATTGCTTGGTCTTTATGAACTTCCCGAAGAAATTTTTCTTCAGCAAGAAGAATATTTTGCATCTGCTGATGCATTTGGTATCTGAAATCTCTTATTTCATAATCTGATTTTAATTTTTCAACTTCAGAATTAAGATGCCCAAGATATTCAAAAACTTCATTGCCAATAAGAGTTGTCATTTAATTCTCCTTACTATTTGGGTTTACAGTTAATCTTTTTTGCAAATTTTTTTTAGAATTGTCTAATTCTACATACTGATTAGGTTTATCTAGTTCACTTTTTAATTCACCTATTGCTATTCTAAATTCATCTGAGCCATTATCTTTTAAAGCACACATTTTTTTGTATCCATTAACCAAACTTTTCATTCCATTAATATAAGCAGTTCCATATTTCCTTAATGCTTTTTGACTTGAAATAGATGCATTTCCCCCTCTTCCAAGATTATTAAGTGTCTTTTGTATTTCTTCCATTCCTCCCCTTAATTGAGTCAAATCAAAATAACTTCTAGTCATACCCCCGATCCATTCACAACCAACAAAACATAATGCTTCCATTGAATCTAAATACTGTTCACTAAGATTAATATGTTGTTTAAACCAATCAAGATATTCCTGTTGTTTTTCTTGCATCCTTTCAGGAGATAAATGCAAATCAACTTCTCCAAATAAATATTTCATATCAAATTGTTCTCCATCTAAAGAAACAACTAAATTCAAATCACTATTAGATTCAATAAAATTCATAAATTCTTTAGGTCCCCATTCATCCTTAATCGCAGTTTCATAAACTACATTTAAATCTTTTATCCTTTCTTTTTCTGTCTGAACTTTCTTTCCAACTTTCACTAATGAAACAAGAGAATTGTTTAGAGAAGTTCTTAATTCAGATTCTAAAGATTTTAAAGGTTTAACAGCCCTTACTTTTGTAACAACCTTGCCAACTAAAGGTATTTGCCCGATATAACCCATTAAACCAAAATCATTATTAAGAGATTTTGCAATTTGATAATCAATTTTTTTTGCTTCCTTGAATGAACTTTCTAAACCCTTACCAATTTCTTGAGTAATTTCCCTTTCATGACCAAAATTTAAATCCATAAAAATAAAATAGATATTAGGTTTATAAATATTCCTATCTTGTAACCACTCAATAATAACATCAATACCAGATTATTAATTTTTTAATAATCTATTAATCAAAATTTTTATTATTTTTTATTTAACAACTCAACAATTTCTTTATAATTTTTAGGATAAACCCCATTATTTCTAAACCAATTAATTGATTTAAAAAAATTTTTAGAAGAAGCAATACCCTTCGTTAACTGTTTTGCCAGCATAATATTAAATCCATAATTCTTAGCAGATTTAGCAGTTTCTAAAACACATTGATTAGTATGTATTCCCATAAAACACAAAGTTTCCAAATCCATTTTTTTTAACCAAGGATAAAATTTTTCATTCGAAAAACCATCCATTTTTTCTTTTTTAAAATATTTTTTTCTTGGAATATTATTTATTAAATTCCTCAATTCAGAATCAGTTCTTTTATCCCAAAGAAATTCTAATACTCCCAGAGGATAATCTTTATTCACAGCAATTTGTAAAATATCTTTTTGAGCCTCACGCATAAAAGAAATATATTTCAAAGAATATTCTTTTAAATATGAATACTGCATATCAACCAAAACAATCCCGATTTTATCTAAATTAACATTCTTGCCATAAAATTCAACATTTGTCATAAAAAAATTCACAATTTAATTTTTAAAACTTATCACGTCCCCCAATCAACACGTTTTTTTCTCTTAATATCAGCAATCTCCATTAAAATCTTCTTTTCATTCTCACTTAAAAGATCCTTATTTTTCTTAAAATTTCTAAATTGCGATTCACCAATATCAGTATAAAGAAAATCAATATCCTTTAATTGTCGCTCAAAATTAATACCAGGAATTGAAATTGAAACTTCTAAATTTTCATTTGCCTCATGAACAGATTTACCTTCAGATTCAATATTTTTTACTCGCCCGACTTTTTCTTCAGAACTATTAATCAAAGCTAAATCAGAAGTTAATTTCCCCCCCTCAACCCTAACACCAAAAATCGCAGGTTTAGTATTTCTAAAAACATATTGAGGTAAAACCCTTAATTTACAAATTGTCGCAAGAGACATTAAACGCCTTTTTTCAATCTCATTCATTTTTTCTTTACGATATTCAACTAAATCATCAATTAAACGATAAACAACATCATTCGTCAAAACCTTAATATTTTTTTGTAAAATTTCCTTAGCATCATCTTCAAGATTAACATTAAATCCAATAATAATCGCATTAAGTTCATTAATTTCCAAATTAGCTTTTGCAGAAATCACATCAGATTTATTAATACTGCCAATACCAGCCTTAACAACAGAAATGTTTTTTTCACCCAATAAAACCAACAATGCTTCTAAACTGCCTAAAGAATCAGCCTTAGCAATAATACCATATTTTTCCGTTTTAATATTTTCAGAAATTTCTTTTTTAAAAATTTCTCTAATTTCATCTAGATTATTTTTGTAAAGAACAAACGGCATACCAGGTAAAATATTTTCTTTCTCAACTAACTGCATTCTTACACCAGTTGAAGCTTGAACTTTATCTTTCGGAATAAATTTTGAACACAACGGCAAAATTTCTTCCAAAATTCTTATCTTAGTGATAATAGGCTCACCATCAAAACTCGCAACAGCAATTTCATCTTGCCTAGATAATTCACCATCATACAAAATAGCTTCAATATAATTAGTTGACTTTTCTTTTTTAATTTCAAGCATAACACCTTTCGCATCTTTATGTAATTTCAATTTCTCAGTTAAATATCTCTGACTTAAACCGCAAAGCATCATAATTAATTCAGGAATACCCTGTTTCGTAATAGCCGAACACGGAACCAAAGCAACCTGTTTAGTAAAATCGTCAATATTATAATATAAATCCGCATCAAACCCATAATTATTTAATGCACCAATCAAAGTCATATATCTTTCATCAAAAACCTGCTTAACATTTTCCTGTTGAGATTCAATCGCCGACTTCAAATCCTTATCGCTATTTCTCCATCCGGAAATATTATCAATTTTATTCAAAGCAATAATAAAAGGCGTATGATTCATTTTTAAAATTTTAATAACCTCAGCAGTTTGAGGTTTTATTCCATCATTAATATCAATAACCAAAACAGCCAAATCAGCCAAACTCCCACCACGTTTTCTTAAATTTATAAACGCCGCATGACCAGGAGTATCAATTAACAAAAAACCAGGAATATTAAGTTTAATCCCGGATTTACCAATTAAAGGACAAGCAGCTTTTAACTGATTCATCGGGTAAGAAGTAAAAGAAATCTTTTGTGTAATTCCACCAGCCTCGCCTTCTTGAACACATGAACTTCTAAGACAATCTAAAATAGATGTTTTTCCGTGATCTACATGTCCACAAACAGTCACTATTGGCTGACGGATTTGATTTTCCATTAATTCTCTTAAGCTTTTGTTCGTTTTTATTCTTTATCATTTGCTTTTTGAGATGGAACAAAGTTAAGTCTTTACTTGGAAAACTTTAATTCTTTTTTAGTTCAATAAAGATTATAAACCCATTTTTAATTGTTGAATCATGACAATACTTAATGAAACACCAGAAACATATAAAGAATTTCCAGGCAAATACCTAAAAACAATGCCTAAACTAAGAGCAGAAGGAAGAATTCCTGCAAATGTTTCACAATTTATGCAAATCAGACTTAACTTTAGAAATGGTCCAGAAACTATAAAAAATGCTTGGCTAAACAATTACGATACTTGCGATGCAGTTATCTATCATCCGGAAACACAAAATATCTTAATTGATTTAGATTCAGAAATGTTAATAAAAATCTCTCCAAATCCTAAAAAATTATACAATGGTGCATTATTATTAAGTGAAAATAGGGATGAAGCATTTGCAATTTATGAACAATTAAAAAAACAACCAAATGTTGTTGAATTAAAAAATACAAGAATTAAAAGAACAATAGATTTCAACTCAAAAAAAGAAGTTAAAGCTAACCCTCTTTGGAGAATTTTATCCAGAGATCAAGCACTACTTAATGATTATACCGATTTTATTTACGATGAAAGTGAAAAAAAATACGGTTGTGAAACACCAATGAGTATTATTCTCGGTTCTTGTAAAGGAACAACTCCGGAAATGAGAGCATGGTATCTTGGAAGACTAAGCAATGAATCATATGTCAATGGTGCAGACGATCTTGATGATGGAGGCAGTCATCTTATGGGGATATTACCAGAAACAATAAATAATATATTAAATACAAGAAAATATTCTTTACAGGAAATATTAGATTCCAGATTTTATTTACGCTAAAAGTAATTCTTCAACTATAAAAAAGATTTTTTAAACTATTTTAAGAATTATCATTTGTCACTAAATAGTAACATTAAACCAAAAGTTTATAAATTTTAAATTTAAAATAAGGTTAATGATAACACTAAACAAATCAATGATAATTCTTCCACATGAAGAAATGATAAAAAAATTAGAAGATACAAGGATACAAAGAATGCACCAATTTAGAGACCTTAATCAATATATTGGAACCAATCAAATAAATTATAATTTAAAAAGAAATGAAAATGGAAAACCAATTTTAGATTTAAAACAATTAGATGGAATAGTCATACTAATACAAAATCAAAAAATTTATGACACACTAATGCAACTTTATGAATGTGGAAGCTGGAAATGGTATTCTGAAAAATTCCCTACAGAATTTAACGCTTGGAAAAACAATAAAGAAAACAACATAAACATAACCGCAAAAAAGAATTTTATATATAATTTTGCATTTAAACACACACAAAATTTTAATTTAAAAATAATAACTCCTAAAGAATTTTACGAAATTCAAAACCCTGAAATAACACAGGAAATTATCCAAAATATAAATGAATGGTTCGAGATAAACAAACCAAATAGAGAAAGCAAAGGATAAAATGATAACATTAAACAAATCAATGATAATTCTTCCACATGAAGAAATGATAAAAAAATTAGAAGATACAAGGATACAAAGAATGCACCAATTTAGAGACCTTAATCAATACATTGGGTCAAATACAACAAGTTCAAACCAAGAAAAAAACGAAAATGAAAGACCAATTTTAGAATTAAAAGAATTAGAAAACACAGCAGTTCATATTTCAACTCAAGAAAGTTATGATACATTAATGCAAATTTATGAAATTGGGAAATGGGAATGGCCAGACAATACACCCACAGAACATAATTTTTGGAAAAGCTATAAACAACAAACATGCATACCAATAAAAAACAGATTTCGATATGGTAACAAAGAGTTTTATATTAAAAAAAATTGGAGAATATTAACTCCTAAAGAATTTTATGAAATTCAAAAACCAGAGATAACACCAAAAATGATTAAAGAGATAAACCAATTGTTTGAAGTAAATAAGCCAAACAGAAAAAGCAAAGGATAAAAATGATAACACTAAACAAATCAATGATAATTCTTCCACATGAAGAAATGATAAAAAAATTAGAAGAAACAAGGATACAAAGGATGCACCAATTTAGAGACCTTAATCAATACATTGGAACCAATCAAATAAATTATAATTTAAAAAGAGATAAAAATGGAAGACCAAGTTTATATTTAACATCATTAGATAAAACAGTAGTGCAAACCCAAAGCAAAAAAGAATATTGGGATTTAATGAGAGTTTGTGAATGTGCAGATTGGAAATGGGAAAGTGAAAACAAACCAACAACACGTAGTTTTTGGGAGATGTATAGAAAAAGAACATGCATAAGTGTACAGGGCAAAGTAGGATTTTCAAGTAAAGAATTTTATGAAAGTATAAATTACAAAATAATACAACCAAAAGAATTTTACAATATTGAAAGCATCACAAATTCAATTATAGAAGAAATAAATAAATGGTTTGAATTAGATTTCTAATTAAAAGAAATAAAAATAAAATGATAACATTAAACAAATCAATGATAATTCTTCCACATGATGAAATTATTAAGAAAGCAAAAGAAAGAGAAAAAAATGGACCATTCAAACTTAGAGAAATGGATGGATTCATAGGAAAAAATTCTTCAAAAAAGTCAGATTTAAGAAGAGATGAAAATGGAAGACCAATTTTAAGTTTAAAATCATTACGAGATACATATGTCAATGTTTTCACACAATTTGATTATGATACATTAATGCAAATTTACGAATGTGGTAACTGGGAATGGCAGGATGGAGATACCCCAACAAGATATAATGCTTGGACAACATATAAAGGAAATACATGTATTGGTGCATTTGAAGGATTTAGATATGGAGAAATACAAAGATTTGCAGAAAAATCTTTAATCAGAACTCCACAAGAATTTTATGATATTCAAGACCCGCAAATAAGAGATACAACAATAAAAGAAATAAATAAATGGTTTGACACAAATAAACCAAACAGAAGAAGTAAAGGTTAAATTAAAATGATAACATTAAACAAATCAATTGAAATACCAAAAGATATTGAAAAAAGAATAAAAGAAACAAGAATTCAAAGGATGGAAATGTTTCATGAAATGAATCAATATTTTGAAACAAACCAAGAAAAAAACAAATTAAAAAGAAATGAAAATGGAAGACCAAGTTTATATTTAAAAGAATTAGAAAAAACAGCAATTCATACAAAAACTCAAGAGATTTATGATACATTAATGCAAATTTACGAATGTGGAAATTGGAAATGGAATTCTAATAAATTTCCTACAGAATATAATCGTATCAAAAATTACTTAGAAATAATGTGCATTGAAATAAAAGATAAATTTAGATTTGGAAAATTAGAAGAATTTAATAAGAAAAAAAGAATAATTATAACTCCTAAAGAGTTTTATGAAATTCAAGATATCACAGATTCAACATTAAAAGAAATAAATAAATGGTTTGAAGCAAATAAACCAGACAGAAAAAGCAAAGGTTAAATTAAAGGTTAGATTTACTAAATAAATTATTTTTTTCTACAAAATTACCAATAGTCTCGTATAATTGATGATGATTTTTCGAATAAAAAGGATTATGACTTGGAAGACCAAGAGATTTAAATAAATCAAATTCAACAATTTTAGAACTGATTCTATTTTGAATCATTTTTGCACCAGCAAGATGAAAAACTTTTTCTTTCATAACATGAACAATTAAACAAGGAGCAATAACTTTATTCAAAATCTTATCTAATTCGTCTTTACCTTCTTTGATATATCTAAAACCAAAAAGACTGGCATCATAATAAAAAGCATCTTTTCGTAAAGCTTTTTGAGATTCAGGCATTACTTTTTTCCAATGCTTTTTTTTAATAAATGGTTCAAAAAAAGCAACAATTGAAATTAAGAATTTATACTTGTAAGGAATTGAAATATTTATAATCCCTTTAACAGGATATTTTGTTGAAAGCTGTAACGCAATAAAACTTCCAAGGCTAATTCCTCCAACAATTATTTCTCTTCCTTTTTTTAAATCTTTTTTTAATTCATTCTCAGCCTGCAAAAAAAGATCATTATATTCAAAATTACTAAGATTTTCTACTTTTTCTCCGTGACCTTTTAATCTTATAATTCTTACATTTGCATTAAATCGCTTATTAAGATATTCTCCAAGATGATTAAAATCAGTAGGACTTCCTGTAAAACCATGCAAAAGAAAAAATTCTTTTTTAGAATTTCCTTTTAGGTTTATAGTTTTTGCTTTTTGATTAATCTTTGACTTTCCCATTTTCTAATAAAATATAAAATAATAATAACAAGTATTAAGAATAAAATAGCAATTCTTAGACCTTCAAAAATCTTAGCAAGAAAACTAAAACCCTTACCAGTGAGCCATCCAATTAAAACAACAAAAGGAACAAAGATTAATTCAACAAATAAATTATAATACGAAAATTTAGAATAAGATGTCTTTTTTGCACCAAGATAAACTAATGCAGGAATACTCGCCCCATAAATAATTTTTGTATAGAATAAAATTAAAAAAAGATTATTTTTTGTATATTTTTGCAAATGATATTCAATTTTTTCAACTTGCTTAACATATTTTTCTTTTTCTAAAAATTTTCTAAAAAATTTAAATCTTCCAATTGTAAAAGGAATAAAATCAGATAAATACATACCAATAGTACAAAATATAAGTACATACCATAATGGCAAAAAACCCTGAGCAGATAAAAAAGCAAGAGTAACAATTACACTTTCTCCGGTTATAAAACCTCCAAGAAAAGAAATACTTTTTCCATATTGCCCAATAAAAGGTAAAATACTTTCTAAAAACATGAATAAAAAAAGATAATATAATTTAAAAATATAACTTAAATTAATTTGCAATCATTTTTAAATTAAATTGCCTAATATTTAAAGATGCAAGAAAAATTAAGTATAATTATCCCCACATTAAATGAAAAGAAAAATATCAAAAATTGCCTAACCTCCCTCCTGAATCAAACGGAAAAACCATATGAGATTATAATAGTCGATAATGGAAGTACAGATAATACTAAAGAAATCGCAAAAAAATTAGAAAAAAAATTCGAAGAAAAAGGAATACATTTTAGATTATTTTACTATCCAAAAGGAAATCAAACAAACGCAAGAGATTTCGGGATAAATAAATCAAAAGGAACAATAATCGGCTCACTCGACGCTGATGCAGTTGCAGATAAAAATTGGGTTTCTGTGATAATTAAAAATTTTAAGGACCAAAAAATTGTTGGAATTGGAGGAAAATCAAAATTCAGAAATAAAGGAAAAATTTTTAATTTTTTCTATATATCAATTTATTATTTAAAACTATTAGGGAATTTATATTGTTTAGGAGGAGGAAATAGTGCATTTCGAAAATCTGCATTTATATCAGTTAAAGGATATGAAGGTCTTGAAAAATTAAGAAAACAGGAAAAGATTACCCATGCAAAAGATGATTTTTTTCTATCCAAAAAACTTGAACAAATCGGAAAATTAAAATTTTGTCCGAATTTAAATGTAAGCTTGCAATATAGAATCAGGAATAATAATACTCAAAAACCAATTAAATTATCTATAAAAGAGATTATAACAAGAATATATCTTGAAATTACTTATGATTTAAGGATAAAAAAGTTCTTTAATCAACAACCACAAATTTTATAACTGAATAAAGATTTAACTATAAATGAATAATTTTTCTAAAAAGAATAAAGATTTTAAAAGACCAGTAAAATCCTCACAAGAAAGAGAAGAAAAACTGGAGAAATCATTTATAAAAGATATTAAAAAAAATTCAAAAAACACTGTATTTATATTCGGAAAAATAAATCGTATTGCACAAACTGGAGGTCCTACTGTATTTGTTGTTTCTGACGGAACAGGAAGCCTTTCTTTAAAAGGTTTTGTCGGTGCAGGGCAAAGAGCATATCCAGAGATTACAGAAGGAGATTCAATTAAAACATTTATTAAAATAGAAGAATTTCAAGGAGAAACAGAAGGGAATATAATAAAAATTAATAAACTAAATCCTTCTGAAGAAAAAGATTTTATCAAATCTATAGAAGACATTGAAAGAGAAAGAGCCAAAGTTATTCCCCCAAAATTTCTTGTAGAAAGCCCAATTCTAAATAAACTTAAAGATTCATTTATTAAAGCTGCAACAGAAATTAAACTAGCAATAATACAAGATAGACCAATAATTGTAAGACATCATAATGATACAGATGGATATAGTTCAGGATTTTCATTGGAAAGAGCAATCTTGCCATTAATAGAAGAACAACATGGTTCTGAAAAATCCCGTTGGGAATTTTTCACAAGGGCTCCATGTGCTGCACCATTTTATGAAATTGATGACTCAATAAGAGATACTGCACAATCATTAAGAAATGTTGCAAAATTTTCAAATAAAATGCCACTAATAATTATCGCAGATAACGGTTCAACACAGGAAGATTTAATGGGAATACAACAAGGAAAAGTACATGGATCAGATTTTATAATTGTAGATCATCATAAATTTGACAAAGATGTTATTTCACAGGAAGTTTTAACCCATATAAATCCCTTTTTAGTTGGAGAAGATGGCTCACATTTTTCTGCAGGAATGCTCTGCTCTGAACTTGCAAGATTTATCAACCCAAATGTAAAAAATATAAATCAAATTCCCGCAATGTCTGGTTTTGCAGATAAAATTGAATTAAGTAATCCTAAAACAATGAATGATTATTTAAAAATTGCAGAAAAAGAAGGATACACAAAAGAACTGCTTTCAGATATTGCTTTAGTTATAGAATATGTTTCTTCAAAAATTCGATTTATGGAAGTTCGTGAATACATAGAAGTTTTATTTGGAGAACCAAGAAATAAACAAAAAGAATTAGTTCAGCTAATGGCACCATACATTAAAAAAATGGACCAAAAAGGTTTAGAAATTGGAAAAGCTAATGCAAAGCAAGAAAAAATTAAAAATACAAATTTGCAATTAATTTATATTGAAGAAACTTTTCCCGGATTTGGTTTTTTCCCAAAACCAGGCAGAGCAACTGGATTGGTACATGATGAATATCAAAAAAGAACTGGTGAAACAGCTGTTGTGACTGCAGGGATAATGAATACTGCAATTACTATGAGGGCAACAGACAAAGCTAATTTTTCAGTTCATGAATTAAAAGATTATATTGAAGAAAAATGTCCTGGAGCTTTTGTTGAAGGAGGGGGACATAAAAATGCTGGAGCAATCTCCTTTTTACCCAATAAAAAGAATGAAATCGTTAATTTATTAAAAGAATTTATTAAAGGCAGATAATTCTAAATTTCTTATTTAATAATCCAAAGATAAAAATAATTCTAATTTTTTAATAAAGAGTTTACCACTAAATAGTTACATCTAACCAAAAGTTTATAAACTTCAAATTAAAAGTAAAATTAAAATGATAACATTAAACAAATCAATGATAATTCTTCCACATGAAGAGATGATAGAAAAATTAGAAAATACAAGAATTAAAAGAATGAATTTATTCGGAAACCTTAATCAATATATGGGATCTGACTCAACAAATTCTAATTTTACAAAAGATGAAAATAGAAAACCAATTTTAATTTTAAAAGAATTAGAACAAACAGCAATTCATACTCCAACTCAAGAAAGTTATGACACATTAATGCAAATTTACGAATGTGGTAATTGGAAATGGAATACAGAAATTTATCATATTTGGCAAATTTATAGAAAGAACTCTTGCATTGTAGCAAATAATAATTTTCAATTTGGACACATTGAACTTATCAAAAAATGTAATCAAAAAATATTAACTCCTAAAGAATTTTATGAAATTCAAAAACCAGAGATAACACCAAAAATGATTCAAGAAATCAGCCAATGGTTTGAAACAAACAAACCAAACAGAAAAAGTAAGCGATGCATCTTGGATTTATTGTGAATGTCCTTATTTGAAACAAACAAACCAAACAGAAAAAGTAAAAGATAAAATTAAAATGATAACATTAAACAAATCAATGATAATTCTTCCACATGAAGAGATGATAGAAAAATTAGAAAAAACAAGAACTCAAAGAATGATTCTATTTAGAGATCTTAATCAGTATATGGGTTCAAACCAGATAAACACTATCTTAGAAAGAAACGAAAATAGAAGACCAATTTTAATTTTAAAAGAATTAGAAAAAACAGCAATTCACACTCCAACTCAAAATGGTTATGACACATTAATGCAGATTTACGAATGTAGCGATAGAAAATGGATTGAAGATATAATTTTACCGACAGAATTTAATGCTTGGAAAGGCTATGGAGAAAAAACTTGTGTTCAAGCATATAATAAATTTCAATATGGGGATATTGAAGAAGTTAACGAATACGGAAATTATAAAATAATAACTTCTAAAGAATTTTATGAAATTCAGAAGATAACCCAAGAAATAATTCAAGAAATCAGCCAATGGTTTGAAACAAACAAACCAAATAGAGAAAGTAAAAGATAAAATGATAACATTAAACAAATCAATAATAATTCTTCCACATGAAGAGATGATAAAAAAATTAGAAGAAACAAAAATTCAAAGAATGATTCAATTTAGAAATCTTAATCAGTATATGGGATCTGACTCAACAAATTCTAATTTTACAAAAGATGAAAATGGAAGACCAACTTTAGAATTAAAAGAATTAGAAGAAACAGCAATTCACACCCCTACTCAAGAAAGTTATGATTTATTAATGCAAATTTACGAATGTGGAAATTGGAAATGGCGTAACGGAGATTTACCCTCTGATTTTAATTTTTGGATAAACTATGAAAAACAAACTTGTATTCAAGCGTGTAACAGATTTGAATTTGCAAGTAAAAGATATTATGAAAATCATCGTAAGATAATAACCACTCAAGAATTTTGTAAGTTTCAAGATCCACAAATAAGAAATATGACGATAAAAGAAATAAATAAATGGTTTGAAACAAACAAACCAAACAGAAAAAGTAAAAGATAAATCTTCTAATTTTAAATTTAAAGCCTAAATCATCTAATATTTTAAGTTGGAGAGGAACAAGATGAGAAAGGCAGGGATTAACATGCCTAATTATCCCCCTCCAATATAAATAGTTTTAAAGTTAATTCTTAAAGGCTATTTGAGAATCGGGGTAAAATTTTAAACAATGGGATAAATTATTTTTTCCAATAAAGAATTTTAAAAATTAGAATATAATTTAACCAATAAATATATAATTCTTTAAAATCTTATTTTAAAATGCAAAAATATTCAATCTCAGACATAGAAAAATTATATGACTTAGAATTAGACAAAATAATAGAACAAATAAAAAAATCAAACGCAAAATTAATTTTGCTACAATTTCCAGACGGATTAAAACAATATGCAACAACAATAGTGGATTATTTAGAAGAAAAAACAAATGAAAGGTTTTTAATTTGGATTGAAAGCTGTTTTGGAGCTTGTGACACACCAATTTTACCGGAAAAAATTCAAAAACAAATTGATTTAACAATTCAATTTGGGCATTCAGAGATGATGCCGAGTTTTTAAAAATCAAGCAAATAGAATTTTAAGACTTAATCACACTTGTCACATTTATCACAATCTTCAATTTGAAATAAAACTTCTCTTTTTTTATCAAAATAATGACCAAAAATAGTCCCACGATTACGAGGTAAACAAAATTGTCGTTCTACGCTATAAATTTGTCCAATACTTGATTTACCATTAAAAAGATAATTTAAAGACAAAGTTCCTTTAGTTAGATTAAATTTTCCCCTAATTTCACCTTTGCAAAAAGGTTGATACTTAAAAATTTTTCCAGAAAATTTACCTTCTTCACTAACTTCAAAAATTTCAGAAAAATCTTTATCCTTTGGTCCACCATTTTCCAGTAAAACTTTAGTTAATCTGCATATAACCATAAAAAATCCAAGATTTACAAGTATTTAAATATTATTTAATTAATTCTTCAACATTCAAATACATTCTTTTATTAGAATACTCACCAGCAATACCATGTTTTCCTTCTTCTCTATCAAATCTCTCAAAATGACCTAAAAAAGCATCAGGAGAAGTATAAACAATGCTTAATGATTTACTATATACAGCCATTTCCAATTTTTCAGATTCACCCTGACAACCAGAACACCCAGAACAATTACTAAAACTAATTTTCCCTTTAAATTTCCCTTCAAGACCTTTTACAACCCCAAAGAAAATTTGTTCAGAAGGTTCATGTAAGTCAATTACACCAGTTACTTTATATTCTTTCATAATAAATCGAAAAGAATAACATTTAAATACTTTATCCTAAAAATAGAATAAGATAGTTAAATAGATTAATTTTATTACAAAGATGTCAGAATTAAGATGTAGACAATACAGTCCAAATAAAGAAGCTTTCATTAGGTATGACCCTGCAGAAAAAAAAGATATTTATATTTGCACAAATAGAGAATTAGACAAAGAATGCGAAGAGATATGTTTAGAATATTCTAATTGTTGCAATTTTTGTAAAAATCGAACAAGATATGAATTTAATAATAATAAAATTTTATTTTAACTAACTACTTCTAGGGATATCTCGTTTAAAAAAGATGCTACCCTTCAATGCTTCAAAAGTTAATAAATGCCTTTTATGTGGCATCACAAGAAGGCCGAAAGTTTACACTTACATCAATCCCGAAGGTAAATCCAAAAATTGTAAGTGTGGACTTGAGTAGAAAGTTTACACTTGCATTAAATCCTGAAAGCAAATTTTAAAAATTGCAAGTGTGGGCTTGAGTTTAATGATGCCACCGCTCCGCAATTTGAGGAAGCTTAAAAACTTCAAAAGTATCGTCTTTTGATAGTCTCAGAAAATTTCATCTTACAAATTTTCTGAGGAAACCAGCGGGTGTCTTTTATTATAACCACCCAATCAATAAAGAAAATCCGACGACAAATAATAAAACACCAGCAATTAAATGCAACAATCGAATATTACTTTCTTTCCAGCCGGAAACTTCATCAACCTTTACAAACCCAAAATAAATAATACCAACAATAATCAGCATCGGTAAAACAAAAACCAAATTATAATATAATAACCAAAAAATTGCAATTAAAAAAATCTTATCAGCCAATAAACCGGAAGCAACAATATACGGACCAATTGTACAAGGCAATAAAAACAAAGTAATCAAAAATCCTGTAAAAAATGCACCAAACGGAGAAGTAATATCGTCGATAATTTTTTTAACTTTTGGGCGTAAAAAAATCGGCATCTCTGTAGCAATACCACCCTTTTTATATAAAAAATAATCCTTGATGTTCAATGCCCCGATAATCATAGAAAAAATCGCAAGACCATTAAAAACAAAACTAGAATTATCTCTTAAAACTTCAGCAAACGATTTAAAAAATTGAACAATAATAATCCCATAAAATAAATATCCAACATAAACAGCCAAAATAAAACTCAAACCAGCATAAAGAACTTTTTCTTTTTTTCCGGGATTTTTAATTAGAATAGACATTAAAATCATTGTTAAAACAGCAATAGCACAAGGATTAATAGAATCTGCCAAAGCCAAACCAGTAATTCTAAAAAATTCACTTAAATCAATCATTTATTCACACCCCGTTAAATTTTGTAATTCTTCAATACTATGAACCCCTTCATATCGTTGCCCATTAATTATCCAAGTAGGCGTAGCACCAATATCCAAACATTTTTCACGTTCATAAAAACAATCAATTTTATTCAAATATTTATAAGAATCACCAAACATTTCTTCCTGAATTAAACAAGCATGACAACCTAACTGAGTATAAATCAAAGATTCTCTTCCAATACATTTTGCAATTTCTTCAGGAGTCTCTATAGTAGGCCTATACAAAATAAAAACAGAAATAATTAAAATTCCAAAAACAATAATTATTGTTGACCAGCTACTCTTTTTCATATTTTCATTTCTCCTGAAATGGAAATGCTAGAAAATCTCTGATTTTCTTTGTATTCAAAACTATTACTTCTGATCTGTGCGTAGGCACAGCTTAGTTTTGAACCCCACATCTTTTTCATATTTTCATTTCTCCTGAAATGGAAATTATTCCCATTCAATAAATAATATAACAAAAAAGTTTTTTTAAAACTTTCCAATTCGATACTTTTATAAATCCAAATTACACACTAATCTTAGCTAAACAGCCAAAGGCTGATCTAACTCTGTAAAGAGTGGCTAAATAAAAAATGAAAAAATTCGTAAAAATAAATTTTAGTATTTTCCAAATACCCAAAGTTGGAAATTAAACAATATTTGAAAAATGACAATAAACAAATTAGATCCTCAAACATATAACTTAAAATTAGCTGAAAGCTTAAAACAAATTCCGGAATTTAAAGCACCAATTTGGGCAAGTTTTGTCAAATCAGGCCCTTCAAAATCACGACCAATTGAAGACGAAGATTTCTGGTATAAAAGAACAGCAAGTATCTTAAGACAAATTTACAAAAGAAAAATTGTTGGAGTAAGTCGATTAAGAACAAAATACGGAAGTAAAAAAAACAGAGGATTTAAACCAGAAGAATTCAGAAAAGCAAGTGGAAAAATAATAAGAACAATTTTACAACAATCTGATCGTGCAGGTCTTACTGAAATTGCAAAAGATGTTAGAGGAGTAAAAAGTAAAAGACCAGGAAGACAATTAACAGCAAAAGGTAAAATATTTTTGGAGAGTATATAAAATGCCAATTAAAAACAAACAAAAAAAAGAAAAATTAGCAGTAAAAGCTCGACAAACAAAATGGGCACCAATTTGGGCAGTCATAAAAAAATTCGGAATAGGAAAAAAAATTCACCCATCAGCTATGACCAGAACAAAAAGATCGTGGAGAAGAACTAAATTAAAGATTAGCCCTCGAAAAATGAGAAAATCACACTTTGGATAAAATGGCAAAAGAAAAAACTGAAAAAAAAATAACAGAAGAAAAAATCAAAGAGACAAAGGTAGAAGATAAACCAAAAACAACCACAATAAAAACTAAAGTTGCAAAAGAAACACCGGAATTAGAAAGAATATATATTATCCCATTAAGAGAAAAATGCAGATCAGTTCCAAGATACAAAAAAACAAATAAAGCAGTCAAGACAATAAAAGAATTCATCGCAAGACACATGAGAGTTCAAAACAGAGACTTGGAAAAAATCAAAATTGATAAAATTCTAAATGAAGCAGTTTGGTTTAGAGGAATAAGAAGCCCACCACACAAAATTAAAGTTAAAGCAACTAAAATTGGAGACATTGTAAAAGTAGAATTAGCAGAATTATCAGATAAATATAAATTCAAGATAGCAAGATTAGAAAAAAGAGAAAAAATTGCAGAAGCAAAACAAAAAACAAAATCAACAAAAAAAGAAATTTCAGAAGAAAACACTGAAAAAGAAAAAATTGAAGAAGAAAAAAATAAATCAATGGAAGAATTCGCTCAAAAAGAAATGAAAATGGAAGCAAAAGAAAAGAAACATACAGCAAAAATGTTAACAGAAGAACAAAAAGGAAAAATTGAAAGCACAAATCAAATAGAATAAAAAATGTATACAAAATCTCTAAGAATTCTTGGAACGGCAATGGTCGCCTTTTCTTCAGCTTGGCTTGGATGGTCTTTCCAATTTGATTGGGAATGGAAATTTTTATGGATGATTTTAGTATTAATTATTGGGGCAATTTTATCCCATTTAATTGATTAAACTTTTTAAACAAAGCACAAATCAAATAGAATAAATAGGTAAATCTAAATCCTTTTAAACTAACTAAATCTATCTTTTTAATGATTAAAAAAGTTGCATTAACTGCAATACTAACATTTCTACCTATAAATTATTCTTATGCAGAAAATTTTCAAACAAAATTAGCAGAAGATTATTTTGATGCTTTAGAAGAATCAGTTATAGAAAAAAGAGAATTATATGGAATGGATTCTTGCACAGAAGAAGAAACACTAAGTACTCCATACAAATGCGAAGATAACTACAAATGGTATATTGACGGAACAAAAAGAGACGTACATGATTATCAAAGAGATCAATTTTCTTATGATCTTCTTGAATCATTAGGAAGTGCATTCGAAGAAACACCATTTATACAAGATATAATAAATTGGTATGACGAAGAAATAAAACCATGGACAAGAACAGAAATAATCGGAAAAAAAGATGGAAGTATTGGATTTTATGCTCCAGGTAAAGAATATAATGGAGATGAAAAATGGAAAGTATCACTTTCACCGGATTTAGATAGAAAAGACAATTCATGGGGTTATAATATTGGAGCAAGAATTGAAGCAAAATATGGACAAAATTTTGAAAGTAAAATCATTTGGCAACCAAAACAAAAAACAACAGAACTAAGTTTAAATTATATTTTCCCAGAAAAAGCAAAAAATCCTTCGGAGAAAATTCAAGAACAAAAACCAAAATACTCAAAAGAATTTAGGGATAGATTCAAAAGATGGACAAAAACAGAAATAAACAAAACAGATAAAACATATCTGGGATTAAGTGTATCACATAATGAAGAGGATACAAGAATTTATATAAAATTTAGCACCCCTACATCTTCCTTAGAGAAACTATTTAAAAGCGATTAAATCAATAATTCTATGAATATTAATCTGAAAGAAATTAAAGAAACTAAATCAATTCAAGAACTTTTAGAATTCGGAATAATAAATGTTGACAAATCATCAGGACCAACATCTTTTAACATTTCAGCATTTGTAAGACGAAATTTAAATTTAAGAAAAACTTCGCATTTCGGAACATTAGACCCAAAAGTTACAGGAGTTTTACCAATAGCATTAAACAGAGCTTGCAAATTAACAGGTTATTTTCTTGGAGAAAATAAAACCTATGTTGGAATTATGCGACTTCATGAAGAGATTTCATTAGATGAAATTCAAAAAGAAATCCAAAAAAAATTTTTAGGAAAAATCAATCAAATTCCCCCATTAAAATCAAGAGTTAAAAGACAGGAACGGCAAAGAGAAATTATAAAATTTGATTTATTGGAAAAAAATGGAAAAGATTTCTTATTTTCTGTTGAATGCCAAGGAGGAACTTACATCCGAAAATTAATTGATGATCTTGGAAAAGAATTAAACATCGGAGCACATATGCTGGAATTAAGAAGAACAAAAGCAGGAATATTTTCAGAAAATGATTCAGAATATCCGGCAATAAAATTATATGATTTAGAAAAAGCAATCGAAGAATATAAACAAGGAAATGAAAAATTATTACGAGAAATGATTATTCCCGGAGAGATAATCACAGAATTATATCCAATAATAAAAATAAAATCAACAAGCGAAAAAAATATTTTAACAGGTAAACCAATAAAATATGAAGATTTAATTGAAAAAGAAGATTTTAAAGACGGAGAAAAGGTTACAGTTTTTTGTAAAAAACGTTTTATCGGAATTTATAAAATAATTAATAATGAATCTATTTTTGCAAAAGGTGAATTTGTGATGCAACCAATAAAGGGATAAAAATTATTATTTATAATTTACATGGTTACTTCTAAAAATATGTAATTTCATACCATATTGATTATAAGGATCATTAACGTCATCAGGAATTTGATCAACTAAATTATTTAATTTTTTACTTCCTTCATCATAATAAAATCTATCTCCTAATAATTTTTTCACATCTTGATAAAATTGCTCATTATTTTTCCATCCATAAGAACGATCATTTAAAATATAACCTAAAGCCACAACACTTTTTGAAGAAAGATTAGGCAATACTAGATTTAAATATGTTAAAGTATCACTTGGATTCGGCAATGACTTTTGATAATAACAATCAATCTCTTCAATTCCATCAAAAACTTTATCAAGTGTTCCTGAAAGATAAGTTAATTTTCTTTCTTTTGTTTTCTCTTTTGGATACGCCCACTCAAATGAAATTTGAAAAGGATTTGAATTAAATTTAATCGAACCAGGATTAACATTTAATTTTTTTAATTCAATCATCAATAAACGATCAAGACCCCATCGTCGAATATGAGTAATATCCCAATATCCATAATTTTTTCTAAATTTTAAATTTTCTTTAAAAAAATATAATTCTTCTTCAGTCGGTTTATAAGACTTGGCAGTATTTTTTTCAGAATGATACCAAAAATCTCCGGACCTAACAATTGGTTTAATATCAATAAAATTCCAAAATTTCAAAACATACTCTTCTGTATTTCTAAAAAAACCTTTTGGATCAACACCGATTATCTCAGTTGGATTTGCAAATAACAAAACAGTACTTAAATCAGGTCCCATTGCATTATACAATACCTTTTTTTTATTCCCAAGTAATTTGTTCCATTCTAAGAGATAAGAAATATGTTCTTTCCTAAGCAATTGAGAAGAAAATTGTCTTTTAATTCTATTAATTAAATTATTCATTTTACGTTAATGGATTCAATTAATATATAAAGATTATCAAGTAAAAAAATATTAATAATGATGCAACCGATAGAATAATTCCAGTATCTCCGATGACTTTTCGTAATTCTAAAGTTTAAATAAAAAATGAAGTAGGGCAGAGCCCTACTTTCTCATGTAACAAATGAGAAATATAATAAAAACATTCTCAAATAAATGTCTTTCGC
>Ga0208246_1000468_pt1 | contig 32789 bp, 23 predicted proteins | sample RifOxyD2_FD_184039 | JGI IMG/M metagenome (GOLD analysis project Ga0208246, IMG submission 184039) | Soil microbial communities from Rifle, Colorado - Rifle Oxygen_injection D2 (SPAdes) | ecosystem: Environmental > Terrestrial > Deep subsurface > Rock core/Sediment | place: Rifle, Colorado... | reverse complement strand
ATCAGCATTGGGTTACCCTCCTTTAATAATATTGGTCTATTATTAAGAGGATAACCCTTTTTTATTTATTTTTCAATACTTGAACCTACAGGTTCAAGTAAACTTACACATAATATTTTACATTATCATTTTTAAATTCATTTACCAAGGTATGCTTTTTTAACTTGCTCGTTATCTAAAAGGTTTTTACCGGTATCGGACAAGATTATTTTTCCTGTTTCAAGCACATAAGCTCTTGATGCAATCTGAAGTGATTTTTTTGCATTTTGTTCAACAAGAAGTATTGTTATGCCCCATTCGTTCCGTTCATTTATTTCTTTTATAATTTGAAAAACTTTTTCTACGATAATGGGTGCCAACCCCATAGAAGGTTCATCAAACATTAATAATTTAGGTTTTGCCATCAAACCACGTGCAATAACCAGCATCTGCTGTTCTCCGCCGCTTAGTGTTCCCGCTAATTGGTTTTTTCTGTCTTTTAAAACCGGAAACATGGCAAACATTTCATGAATTGATTGTTTTATACTCTTAGAATTTTTCTCGGGATATGCGCCCATTTCCATATTTTCTACAACTGTTAATTTTGGAAATACTTTTCTGCCTTCAGGAATTTGAACGATTCCTTTTTTTGCTATTTTCCAAATTGGTAAAGCATCAATTTTTTCACCTTTAAAAGTGATATTGCCGTTTTGTAAAGGAACAACTCCCGATATCGCATTAATTAGTGTTGTTTTTCCCGCACCGTTTGAACCGATGATTGCAACAATTTCTCTGTTATCAAGATAAAGGGAGATATCTTTAAGTGCTGAGATTTTATCGTAAGAAACGCTTATATTTGCAATTGATAATAACATTGTTTAATCCGTCTTCGTGAAATTCTATGGGTGAAAGCACGTTCTGTTTCAATCTGTACCAAGATATGCTTCAATCACTTTTGGGTCTTTTTGTATTTCAGAAGGATTTCCTTCACTTATTTTTTTTCCATAATCTAAGACTACAATTTTATCCGATATATTCATTACCACATCCATTTGATGTTCTATAATTATTATAGAAATTTCTTTTGCACGGATTGTTTTTATTAATTCCATTATATCACTGCTTTCTTTTGGGTTCATTCCTGCAGTTGGTTCGTCGAGTAATAATAATAATGGTTCAGTTGCAAGAGCACGGGCTATTTCAAGTCGTCTCTGGTCGCCGTATGAAAGATTTTTTGCAAGTTCATTGCCGAATTTTAAAAGTCCTACAAAATCGAGAATATTTTTTGCAGAATATTGAATTTCTTTTTCCTCCTGTCTGAATCCATCAGTACGCAATAAAGCTTCAATAAGTTCAGCATTTGTTCTTGAGTGCCTGCCTACCATCACGTTTTCAAGAACCGTCATATTAGAAAATAAACGTATATTCTGAAAAGTTCTTGCAATTCCTTCTGCTATTATCTGGTGTGGTAAAAAGTAATTTATATTTTTATTTTTGAAAAAAATTTCACCTTTGTCCGGTTTATAAATCCCTGTAATAATGTTAAAAAGCGTAGATTTACCGGCACCATTAGGTCCTATCAATCCAACTACCTCATTTTCATAGATATTCATATCTACGTTTGAAATTGCTTCTAGTCCGCCAAAACATTTTGTAACCGAATTAATATCTAAAATTTTCTTCTGTTCTACCATAAAGTTTTTAATCTTTTTCTATAGTATGCAACTCAAGCGCGCGTCTTTTTGAAGGTATTAATCCCTGTGGACGAAATATAATAATTAAAATCATTAGCATACCAAAAATAAGCATACGATAATCTATAAATACGGTACCTAATGAACTACGTAAAATTTCAGGCATACCCACAAGAAGGAAAACTCCTAAAATTACACCGAAAATATTACCCATTCCACCAATGACAATCATTGCAACAAGAAAAACTGATTCCCAAAATGTAAACATTTCCGGTGAGACAAAACCAATCCAATGAACATAAATAGCACCCGCAAGAGAGCCGAAAATACCGCTTAAAACAAAAGCGACAGATTTGATACGGGCAACTCCGATACCGGATAATTCAGCAGCAACTTCATCTTCACGTATTGCAATAAGAGCGCGGCCGATACGCGAATGTTCGATTCTATAACTTATTATTATAGATACAATTACGAAGAAAAAAATTAAATAATAAAAATGGATGTTATCCTGAAAAACAAAAGAGAAAATATGAATTGGCATAATTTTTTCTCCCACACGGGGTAAACCTTTTGGACCATTGGTTATTGAAACGGAGTTGTTTGCCACGAGCCGCACAATTTCACCAAAAGCAAGAGTGACTATGGCAAGATAATCACCGCGCAGTTTTAATAATGGTAAACCAAGAAGGTATCGCATTAATCCGCCTGCCAGCATGCATATAGGCAACGTAATCCAAAAGGATATACCTTTGGTACTTAATATAGCAGCGATATAAGCACCTACTGCATAAAAAGCCATAAATCCGAGGTCAAGCAGGCCTGTATAACCAATAGTGATATTTAGACCTAAGCATAAAATCAAATAAATACCAATAAGAGCAACAATATTTACAGTATAAGGATTTAATCGTAAGAATATAATAGGAAATATAATTATCAAAAGAATTGCTAAAGAAAATAAAAATATTTTATTCGATATGAATTTCATATTTTTTCGGTTACTTGTTCGCCGAATAAACCGCCCGGTTTAAGAATTAATACAATTATAAGTACAAGGAAAGTAATAACATCTTTGTTTTCAGAAGAGATATAACCTGCAGAAAATGCTTCTAATATACCGAGAATAAATCCACCGACCATGGCACCTTTAATATTCCCGATACCACCAAGAACAGCAGCTGTGAAAGCCTTGATTCCCGGAAGAAAACCCATATTATATTTTATGCTGCCGTAATACATACCATTCAATATACCTGCTATTCCGCCAAGACCACCGCCGATAAAAAAAGTCAATGAAATAATGCCATTAACATTTATTCCCATTAATTGAGAAACTATGTGGTTCTGAGATGTAGCTTGCATTGCTTTGCCTAGTTTTGTTCTGCGGATGAAAATATGTAATAATATCATCAAAGTTATTGCAAAACAAAAGATAAATATCTGGAGGGAATTTATTACAATTCCTGTGGTCTGAAATTGTTTTATTTCAAAACGTTCAGGATAAGGTAATGATTGAAAACTAACGGACAACATTATCAGATTTTGCAAAAAAATAGAAACACCGATTGCACTTATAAGAGGTGATAGCCGAGGCGCACGGCGCAGAGGTTTATAAGCAATTTTCTCTATAAACATTGCAAGAATACCGGAGATTATTAAGGTTGCTAAAAATACTAATATTAAAATAAAACCGGAATAATTATTTAAGACAGGAAGGATTGATAATATCCAGAAACCGCAGTAAGCACCAACCATGAAAATTTCGCTATGAGCAAAATTTATCATAAGCAGAATACCATAAACCATTGTATAACCTAACGCTAAAAGAGCATAAATGCTTCCTAATGTTAAACCATTAACAATCTGCTGAAAAAACATTAATTAAATATCCTTATTGTTTTTGTAGCTGTATACTGTATTCTGTATACTGAGTACTTGCTTTTATTTCCCTACATATACGAACTTTCCGTTTATTATTTTATAAATACTAATGTTTTTATTTAAAGTATCACCATTTTTGTCGAAGCTTGTTTTGCCCAAAATACCGTTGAATTTTATTTTCGATATATAATCAACGATTTTTAATTTATCTATATTTGTATTTTCAATAGCATTAATAATAATGGAAGCTGCTTCATAAGCATTCGTATCATAAGGCTGCATATCAGTATCGGGATATGTATTTTTAAATTTATCAACGAATTTTTTTGCTTTTGGAAGTTTTTCTGCAGGAATTCCTATCATAGTAGCATAGTCGCCTTCGGTTGCTTTGCCTCCGATTTTTACATATTCCGGGCTATTGATTGCATCATCGGAAAATATGGGAATATTCAGCCCGAGTTCCTTCGCCTGTTTTGTTATTAGTCCGCATTCCGGATATGGACCTCCAAAATATATTAGCGATGGTTTTTTTGTTTTTATTGATGTAAGAAGTGCTTTAAAATCTTTATCTCCAGAATCAATGCCGTCAAAACTTACTGCTTTTCCGCCTTTTTCTTCAAAATTATTTTTAAAACTTTCAGCTACACCTTGTCCGTAAGCTGTTTTATCGTGTATGACAGCAACCCTTTTTATTTTAAGATTGTTAATCACATAATTTGCTGCAAAATTCCCCTGTATGTCATCTGTGGTACAAACGCGAAAAATATTTTTTAATCCCTGAAGTGTCAGTTTTGGATTAGTTGAACCTGGACTTATCATTACAAGATTTTCTTTTGCATAAACTTGGCTTGCAGGTATAGAACATCCGCTGTTAAGATGTCCGACAACACCGAATATTTTTTTATCTGAGATAATCCGGTTTGCTACATTTACCGCTTCTTTGGGGTCAGCTCTATCATCAAAAGTTACAAGTTTTAAAGTAATTCCTTTGAATTTACCTGAAGCATTCGCGTCTTCCACTGCCATTTCAACAGCTTTTTTCATTCCCTGCCCGAGAACTGCAAGATCACCGGTAAAAGGACTAACTAAAGCAATTTTAATAACATTGTGGTCTTCTTTCATGCAACCGCTGAAAAAGACAGGTAAAAAGTAAAAGGTAAAAAGTAAAATTCTATTTTTCATGTTACCTCCAATAAATTCAATTTAAAATTTAAAATTGAGATGTTTTTATATAAATTCCTAATTTTATATTTAAAATTGTTTTAACATTTTATTATAGTATACCAGAATATTTTTTAAATGACAAGATGGGTTTTGAGAAATTTAAAAGAATTATATTTAAAGGTATGGGCTTATCAGATTTACAGGTTTTTAGATTTTTTTTCAAGAATTGCTTTTATTCTATCTACAATAAATTTTATTTCAAATGGTTTGGATAAAAATTCATCAGCACCGAGCGAAAATGCTTTGTCTCTATCGGTTCTTTGCGCAGATGCAGTCAATATAACAACTGATATAACTTTGTATTTAGGATTTTCCTTTATTTTTTGGCAGACCTCCCATCCGGTTATTTTTGGAAGGCGTATATCAAGTATTATCAAATTAGGCATAAAAGTTTCAACTTTTTGCAGTCCCTCTTCGCCATCATATGCAACATCAATATTATATGCTTCACACATAAGATTCAGGCTTAATAGCTGTACTATGTTTTCTTCGTCATCAATAATTAATATTTTTTCGTTCATATTTTATACTCATCAAAATTTCTGATTGGTAGCGTAAAAATAAATACACTGCCATTTGGTATATTATCTTCAACCCAAATTCTTCCGCAATGCAATTCAATGATAGCTTTGCTAATAGTTAATCCAAGGCCTGAACCTCGTTCCTTTCTGGAGATATCATTATCTATTCTGTAGAATTTCTGGAATACTTTTTCTTTTTCTTCGTTAGGGATGCCCATGCCAAAATCAGAAACGCTTATTTTAACAAAATTATAGTATTGTTTCAATAGTATATTAATTGCAGAATTTGACGGCGAATACTTCATAGCGTTGCTTAAAATATTTTGCAATACTTGACTAATTCTATCAGGATCAAGATTTATTTCGGCAATATTACTATCGGTCTCTATAACAAAATTTATATTTTTATTATTATTTATTCGAAAAGTTTCAACAGTTCTTTCTACTAGTTCATTAAAATTTACTTTCTTAAATTTTAGGTGTATTCTCCCTTCTTCTATTTTTGATAAATCAAGAAAATCAGAAATTAATCTTCCTAATCTTCTTGATTCCTGCTGAATAATTATAAGATATTTTGATTTCTGCTCTTCCGTTAATTTAAGTTCAGTTTTCATAATAGTTTCTGCGAAACCTAATATTGATGTCAGCGGGGTTCTTAAGTCGTGCGCAACAACTGAAACAAATTCCGATTTTTTTTCGTCCATTTCTTTTAACTGCAGATTTATTTTCATTAATTTTATTGTTTGTTCCTGCAACTCTTTGTTGGATACATGTAATTCGCTTGTTGCTGCTTTTACTTTTTTTTCAAGGCCTGAATAGAAACTTTTAAGTTCTTTTACCATTATATTAAACTGTTCTGATATTTTACCGATTTCATCATTGCTGGAAACAGGAACATAACAATCAAAATTTTTATTTACAACATTAGTTGATGCTTGATATAATAATTGCAACGGTTTAAGAAAATAAGTTAAAACCACATAAATTATTAAACTTATTATAAGAAAAGAAAAGATAAGCAATTTAAAACTAATATTAGCATTTTCCTTTAGTGCTGAATCAATGTTTTGTATTGAAAATCCTACCATTATATGTCCAATAATATTTCCTTCTTCGGAAAAAATATCTTTACTAACGTTGTAAGTACTGTTATTCAAATTATTAATATCATCAGACTCGAAATTAAATTTTTTATCAGGCAAAGAACCTACTAAAGATAAAGCTTCTTCGTTTTTCCCATAAAAAGCTACATATTCTATTTCGGGCTCATTTAGAATTTCCTTGGAATATCTTTCAAGATATTGTGTGATTTGTTTTTTATCATTAGAAAATAACAAATAGATATCTTCAATCTTAGCACTCGTGCTTATAATATTAACGATGGTATTTGTTCTTAATCCAATTTTTTGTATTATAGTTTTTTTTATTTTATTATGTAATAACATCATAGTTAAAGAAGAAATAACTATATTTACTATCAAAATGATGGAAATTAATTTAAATTTGAATGATAACTTATTTAAAATCTTCATAGAAATAATCATTAGTTATTATAAAAACCACTGGCAATGTCAGTGGTGTAAATATTTCTTTTATAAAATTATTTTTAATTATTTTTGTTTAATCATTATTATTTAATATTATTTTTCTTAGATAATGCTTTAATAACATATATCATTAAATCGCTAATATCAATTGGTTTGGTTAAATAATAATCTGCCTCACTACTAATTAGTCCTTCAATTTTGTCTAAAGGTTTGTCCTTACCGGTGAGCATAATTATCGGAATATTAGAAATTTCTTTTTTCTCTTTAATTTTTTTTGCCACTTTATATCCGTCCAATTTAGGCAATATCAAATCAAGAATTATAAGATCAGGCCTGTTGTATCCCTGATTCCAGACTTTTTCTAACGCTGATTCACCATCATACGCGACATCTACCGTATAATTTCCGGCTTCAAGATTAACACGCAGCAGTTCAACTATTTTTGGATCATCATCTACTACTAAAATTCGCGATTTTTCATTTTCCATAAAAGCCCCTTATAAGACCAAGTTAAAATTAAAAGTATAAAGTTATGTAAAAACCTTAATTTTTTCCGCCATTGTGACTTTGGCGGATCCGCCTACGACTTAATGGCGGAAACTTTTAATTTATACTTGTCTCTATTCTACCGTTATATCTTTGGAATTTTCCCACAATCCGTGTATATTACAGTATGATAAAGCAAATATCGTTCCTGATTTTTCTGTCTTAAAACTTGTTTCTATTATTGGATTCGTATAAATTGTACTAGTGTTAGGACCCTGGACTGATTCACCGTGTGCGCTAAACTTATATTTACCTATTTGATGGGGAAATTTGTCGCCTTCCGGTAAAAAATATAGAGAAATCCAACGGATATGATGCTCTGTAGTATTAGGATGAGCTATTTCTTTGCCGACGCTAATCGTTATATTGCACTCTTCTCCTTTCTTTATATTGTTTGCTGTTTCAATAACAGGAACATGTTTTTCCTTTTTCCAATCCGCACTTTGAAACAAATCTTTGATACTTTTCATAACTATCCTCCATTTTATATTTATTTAAAGGATTTCCAGAAATTCAAACTTGGGAATCCTAAAAAGCATTAAAATATTTACTTATTTCTTTATACTACCTGAATTGTTTAGATTTTTTATTGATATTAAATTTAATTCCTCCCCAATTTTTTTTGCTTCTATTATCACCTCTAATTTATTGGCTGGTTTTTTAAGAAATTTGATAATTTTCTTGTTACTTCCAATATCAAACTTAATTAATTGTCCATTTTGTGTATATATAGAGTAACCCGAAGCTTGACAAGATGGCATTAATGCGCATTCCTTTGTATGTGTCTTGATAAATGCGGGTAAATTTTCATTATTTGAAGCTGCGCATAAGTTATCTATAATAATTCCCTTTATTTCAATAGTCAAGGCTTTTTTTAAAGATGATTTTTTTGTTTCTGTTATTCCCTGCGCAAAAAGAAGCATGTAGCACAGAAATAATAATGGTAAACTAATTAAAAGCGTTTTTTTCATTTTAATCTCCATATATTTATTAACAATGATGTTTTGTGTAAAAATATAATAGTTATTCACCTCCTTTTTATACACAACATTTAAAAATATTATTAAATATTTTTTTACTACGTTTAGAGTATACGAGATTAATTATTAAAATAACATTAAACAAAGATTAAAAAATTTTAATCTTTTTCCGGATCTAAGTATTCAAATTCTTAGAATTGAATAGTAAAAAATAAGTAGTAGAACGTTTATTTTCATTAGATTTTTTCTATTTCAGTATTATCTGCATCGAGGAATAATTTGATGGAGCATGACAAAATACATGCAACTATAGGTCCAAAAAACAGACCAAAAAATCCTATTACAGAAACTGCTCCAATCACGAAAATCAACGTTAAATATGGATGAAGATTCACTCCTGTTTTTAAAAGATAAGGACGCATAACGTTATCAATAGTGCCGATTAAAACTGCTGAAAATGTAAAAACCACACTTTGCCAGATTTGTCCGGCAACAAGAAAATATAATATGATACAAATTGAAATTGGAGCTGTTCCAATAGTAGGAACAAATGATGCAATAAACGTAAGAAGGCAAATAAACAATATTGCTTTTACTCCGGTTACTGCGCAAGCCAAAGCCATAACCAATGATTGAATTATCCCTAATACAATTGATACAAAAATAACGGAATAACACGCGTGATATATAATTTGAAATAATGCTTCGCGCTTGTTATCTGGCAGAGGAGTAATCTTTCTAATAAATTCTACAACTTTTTCACCGTTAATTAAGCCAAAAAAGATAGTAAGAAGAATAACCATCACAGCAAGCAATGCCTGCGGTATTTGCTTGATAAGTGTTTTAAAAATACGGTTTAAGATTTCTTCAATTGATATTAGACTGTTTTTAATAACTAATTTTAACCTGGAATCGCTGATTTTCAGAAGCTCTTTAGTTTTTTGGTTAATGGTTGTTTTTAAGATACTGGTTTGTACTTTTTCAAACATTGAGGTGCTTACTGCGTTGTTATTTTCCCGGTATTTGGAAATCTGTTCCAATGCAATATTTGTTCCGGTAATGATAGAAAATGTTATCGGAATAAGGATAAATATCATAAATGTTAACGTAACTATAAACGATGCTAATACGTGTGAAATTTTAAAAGAACAGACCTTTTTATAAAATGGGAAAAGCACAAGCGTAAACATACATCCAAGCAGTATAGGTAAAATCAAATTGTGCAGAAAATATGTGGAAATTAGAACTAATATAAGCACTATTAAAAATGGTGCGTAATTTTGGGCTTGTTTTTTATTTAAATAGCAGACGTTTTCTTTGTTTTTATTATTTTGTTTTTGCATGGTTTTAAAACCTCATTTACTGACTATAAGATTAAACTCTTATTATCTAATCGCCTTCGTGAAATTCTATCCCGATAAATCGGGATAGATGCACAACCAATATAATACTTCAGTATCTGCCCACCGTAGCTTTGGCGTAGGCTGGGGTTTTCGCCGAAGTTGAAGCAGTGACCACCAGATTCTGCTGGTGGGCTCCACTATTTGTTAAAAAGTTTTTTTACTTTATTTATGATAGAGAAAAACAAACCGCCGCCTAATAACGCAAGATCTAACAACTGGGTTGCCTCGTTAATTTTTCTTGTTAGATTTTCAGATTCTTTAGCAGTCTGTCTTAATTGAATCATGGTTAATACAAAATGTACCGTTCCAATTATAATTGCAATTGTTATAAGAACAATACATACTACTAAAACAGTTTCCATTTTTCTCTCCTTTAATATAAGTTTAGTCAGTAATTGTTAAGGTTTTTCTCCAAAGAAGTCTTTTGAACAACAATCACTGAATTTAATGTTTTTACTTCAACATTTTTGTTTAACTATATAATTTACTTATGATTTTATAAACTTCTGTTCAGTACCGGAAATCTCGGTTACTTACAATGCTAGCCAAAAAAGTTTATCCTGACCGGCGTCATATACGTTGGTTGACCCACCCTAATGATTAAATATACGATATTAATAATTAGAATAACATTAAATTAGAATTAAAAAATTATAATCAAAGTTTTTGATTAGGATGATAATTTATGCTTATTTGATTAATTAATAGGCAGGTTAATTACTATATTTGTATATTCTATTTACGTTTATACTGATCGTGCAACCTAATGCCGCGAAAATAATCAAGCATACCTAATAATTTAGCAAGCATGGTTATCCATTTATACGAAAGCAATTCCAGAAAACTCAATAAGATTAAATAACAAGTATAGCGGAAATGAAATATTTTTTGGTCACGTATAAAAATAAAAAGTACGGATAATGAGATAAATGTCTGAATTAATACCATAAATAGAAGTAAGCAAAGATATATTTTAATATCTAACATATTTATTAACAATGCCCAAGTTAATATTCCTATGCTAGTTATTTCAATAAAAACACCAAAGACCTCATATAATATAAAGTATGGAAAGGTAAAAAAACCAAGCCATTTATAGTTGGGGTTTAATAATATATGCTTATACCGCCAGACCGATTCATTAATTACCCTCTGCCAACGATTGCGCTGCAAAATAAGCGAATTTATCGTTGATGGGCCTTCTGTCCAGCCTACATAATAAGGAAGCATCAGAATTTCATATTCCTTCTCATTTTTAATCATATAATCATGTGCATGGAAAGTAATCTCGACATCTTCACTGCTAAAAGCAGTTTCAAAACCGCCAAGATACATTAATATATCTCTGCGCCATATACCAAAGCCACCGGCAATGCACGGCATAGCATTAAATGCACTCCAAGTTAAACGGCTGCTCATAAAACTGCGTATATATTCCAAATTTTGATAAGCAACAATAGGATTAAATGAAAAATATTTTTCCAATATTTTCCCGTCTTTTATCTTAAAGCCGTTGATTAATCCAAAATAACTGCCTGCGCCGATAATTTTATCAGGATCTTTCTGAACTTGAATCATAACTTTCAAAAGAGCGTCCGGTTCAAGCATTGTATCCGAATCAACTATGCATATAAATTTATATCGCGCGAAGTTTAATCCTGTGTTTAAAGCACCGGCTTTTTTAAATCCTTCTGTTTTATTTATTACAGTTACTTGTGGATATTTTATCGACTTATAAATTTCATGTATTTTACCAGAGTTAAATTGATCTATGTATGCTTTATCAAACGGTTCTAATGAAAGAATATCATTTAGAATTTCTGAAGTTCTATCCGTTGATCCATCGTTAACTACGATTATTTCAAATTTCGGATAATCAAGAGCTACAATAGACTTAAGAGAATTCGCTATCCATTTTTCTTCATTGTGTACTGGCAGTATAATGCTAACAGGTAGCGTAAAATACGAGGAAGAAAGAAAATATGAATCTTCGTTTTTTGATTGGAATGTCCTTCTTCTGCTCTGCAATAATCCAATAATTATCGTAAACAGATAATAAAGTGTTTGAATTACTAAAAAAGCAAAAAAGACAATGAAGGTTACATGAAAAATGCTTTCCGGGTTCATATAATCAGATTTCTTTTATCTTTCCCTTTAATTTTTTAGCTATATGGTCTGCCTTACCTTTATCTATAGCGGAAATAATACTCAATATTCTTTCGCGCGTATTATCAGAATATTTTGATAAAATACCTTCCAGTCCATGATGGGCACCTGCTTTAATCATTGTTTCTAACTGCAATTGCGCCTTTTTTATTGTCTCAGAGTCACCTTTAACAATATTTTCTAATACTTTATCGCGGTATCCGGATATATCCATTATTTCAATACAGGATTGTTTAACGCTTTGATCATTTTCGTTTAAAAATTTATTAATAAAAATAATTGCCTCGGAAAAATGCTTTATCATAATATCTTTTACGTTTTCTCTTACAAACCAATGAATATCTTTCAGCAAAGGCGCTATGTCAGCAATACTCTTTGGTCCAAGAATATTTTCTAGGGCTCGTGTTGCATGCAACCTTACGTACCAGATTCTATCTTTTAGACATTTTTTAACCGCTTCTTTTGTACTTTCTTCAGCAATCTCACCTAGACATTCACATGCAGCAGCGCGAATATCAGGCGAAGTATCATCCGTAAGAACACTTATTTTGTGTGCATATTGCTTGGGTTTAAATCTGGAAATAATTTTAATTGACCAAAGCCTTAAATTTTGATCTTGGTCTGTTAAGTTATTGATAAGAATTTCTACAATATCCGGAGGAAAATGTTCTAAAATTGCAGCGATTTTAAAACTGCTAAATATACGATTTTTTATAGCAGATAAAAGTATTTCTGCTGACTCTAAATTTTTAATATGGCCAAGTGAAATTAATGAAAAATAAACAATATCGCTATCTTTATTTGAAAGCGTCTGTTTAAGAATCTGAATCGTATTAGGGCTTTTAAAGTAGCCAAGTATAATAATTGCTTCAATACGACGCCATTTGTTTCTTGAATTTTCGGCTATTTTCTCAATAGCAGAAATTTTGCCGGAATTATTCAAACATTCTGTAAATTGTTCTGAAAATTTCCCTGGCTGTATATTTTCTTGGTGTTTTAAGATATGAAATAATTCAAAGGGTGTAGTTTTTTTGATAAGAATACTACAATCGCTTACAATCGCATCATTACCTTGGAATTCCAGTTTTTGCAGGTCGGAAATTATGTTCGTTAACTTATTGTAGCGCTTTCGCATATACCTTTCATCAATTGACGCATAAATGATGATTATAACGCTTAATAAAGCAGTAAGGGTGATTAATATTATGTCTATATTACGCAATAAGTTAAAATGATATTCTTGCATTAGCATTAGAATTTGACTTTGGCGCTAAAATCAATGCTACTCTTTAAAAAAGAAGGTCTTTCATTTGAATATGATCCGCCAATTCTTAATGAGATTTTTTCATTTAAAATTATATCTGCATCACCGAAAAATATAGAACCATACTGTTGGTTAGATTTAAGCAGGTCAATATCAAACAAACGGTTACCAAATGATGCACCTAGAAACAGATTTAGTCGCTTATTTATAGCAAAATTACCTTTTATTGTTCCATAATGTGCTGAGCCACGAAATTGTGTATAAGATGTACCATAACCTGCGGTTACATAATTATTTCCAAAATAGTAAACCAGAGCAGGGAAAAAAACATAAACGTCACCGGATACATCTGAGATGTAATGAAGATACCTGGTATTTAAATTGATAAACCAATTATAAATAATCTTATGTTCAGCTTCCAATAATCCTTTAAATTTATAAATATAGTTTATATTATCTAAAGCAGATCCGAATTCCCCGTTTAGATAACCGTTTTTAATTTTTTTATAAGAACCAAAATCAATTGTGTAATCTCTTATGTTAAAACGATCATATTGTGTTATATCAATATAAAGAATCTGTAAATTGTTCTTCAGATAAGCTATTCGATTCCAATAAACAGTCCAATTGCCATGTCTTGAATTCTGTTCAATCCAGCTATATTCATAAAAGGAATGAAAGTATATATTATTTATTCCTTTCTCTTCAGAAAAAGACGGTTCTTTCTTTTTAGTCTCTTTTAAAATTGCTGTTTGTTCAGCTAATATTTTAGAGGATGAAAATGCAATTATTGTTAAAATAATAATAAATTTTATTTTCACTTATTACCTTTTTCTAAAAAATAATTTACTGTGTTTTCTATAATGGCGTCGATATCATATTTTGGCAAATAATTAATAATCTTTTTTATTTTTGAAATATCAGGTATTCTACATTTCATATCCTCAAAATTAATAGATTTTTCACCGTATGCCTTTTTATAAGGAATATATTTTATAGGTGATTTGGAATGTGTCAATTTTTTTATCTTTAAGGCAAGTTTTTTTATAGATATTGTCTGTTCATTACCAATGTTATATACTTCTCCTTCCGCTTTTTTTGTAAGGCTAATATCTGTAATAGCTTTAACTACATCTAAAACATATGTGAATGTTCGCGACTGTTCGCCATCCCCATAAATAGTTATAGGTTTATTACTTAACGCTTGCTGAATAATTCTGGGAAGTACCATCCCGTAAGCTGAAGATTGTCTGGGCCCAACAGTGTTAAAAAGCCGTACAATTACAACAGGAAGCTTCTTTTCATTAGCATAGGCAAGTGTTATGAATTCATCAATTGCTTTACCTTCGGCATAACTCCATCGGCTTATGTTGGTTGGACCGAGTATTCTATCATCACTTTCCCTAAATGGTAAACAGACATGTTTTCCATATACTTCAGAAGTAGATGCTATTATAACCTTTTTCTTATATCGGTTAGCTAGTTCTAACACTATTTCTGTTCCATTTAGATTAGTTAATATTGAAGTTATAGGATGGTCAATAATATATTTTACTCCTACTGCCGCAGCCATATGGTATACTATATCGCATTGGTTAATAAGGCGATTCATAAGTGTTCGATTAAAAATTGTATTTTTATGGAAAATAAAAGATTTATTTTTTAGAAGATATCTTATGTTAGATTTTTTAGATGTTGCAAAATTATCAATAGCACAAACCTTAAAACCTCTGGATAAAAGCTCTTCGCAAAGGTGTGAGCCTATAAAACCGGTTCCGCCAGTAACCAAAACACTTCTTACAATCTTTTTCATAAATACTCCTAATTATTTAAGTTATTGATTTTAATTATTTATTTTTTTTAGGTTTGATATAGGTAGGCTAATTGCTAGATTTGTATCTTCGATTTTGAGTTTAGCATTATGAGCTTTGAGAATATATTTAGATACATTAAAACCCAAATTAACATTTTTAATTGATAAAAATTCTTTAAAAATAATTATTTCTTTATTTAATATTTTAATAAGAGCAAAATTGTTTATTTTTATTATATTTACTAAAATATTACTTTTTTTAGGACCTCTTCTAATTATTTCTCCTAGTAAGTTCATAAATAAAATTCTCAAACAGTTTTCATCAGCATTCAAGAAAATTTTTTTCTTCTGAATAAAATTTATTTCTATATTGTTTTGTAAAGATAAAGTTTTAAAATTTTCTATAATATTATTTATTAGATTATTTATATTAATTGGTCTTTTCTGTACTATCATTTCCCCATTTTCAAATTTTGTAAGTAATGACAAATTTTCTACAATTAATGCTAATCTGTTTACTTCATCAAGATTACTTAATAGGACGGTTTCTAAGGTTTTTTTAGATCGGTTTTTTTTTAAGGCGAATTCAATTTCACCTTTTAAAATAGTTAGCGGATTTCTAAATTCGTGAATTATATGGTGCAGAAATACATTGTCGCACAGAGCTGAATGTAATTTTCTTTTAATCATATAATATTCTACAATTTTAAAACGTAGCCTCTACCGCGGATAGTGTGTAACATTTTCTTTTTGTAATTGCCATCAATTTTAGTTCGCAGATAATTTACATAAACATCAATAACATTAGTGTAAGTATCAAAATTTATGTCCCATACATGTTCGGAAATCATTGTTCTTGTTACCACATTGCCTGAATTGCGCATAAAATACTCTAATAAAGCATATTCTTTAGTTGTTAGTTTTATTTCGCTCTTTTCACGCATAACCTTATGTGTTAACAAATCTAATTCAAGATCACCAACTTTTAATTTTGTCACAGTTTGTGTCTCTTTTTTTCTTAAAATAGCCCGTATACGTGCTAAAAGTTCTTCGAATGCAAAAGGTTTGGTTAGGTAATCATCAGCACCTGAGTCTAATCCTGTGACTTTGTCTTTAACTGCATCTTTACCTGTGAGCATCAATATAGGTGTGTTTATTTTCTCTTCCCGCATTTTTTTGCATAAGGTTAATCCGTCAATCTTAGGAATCATAATATCCATGATTAATAAATCATATTCCTTTACATTAATTGTAGCTAAATAATGACCGGTCTCTCCGTCATTTGCAACATCTACCGCATAACCTTCTTCTTTTAGTCCACGTTTAATGAAATTGGCAACTTTTTTTTCGTCTTCAACAACAAGGATACGCATTATTCCTCCTTATATAATTGAATACAATTTAATTAAAATAAATGTATTTGTTTGATGCAGATATTATAATAAAGGTTTTTTTATATTTCAATAATATAATATATTTTATTATAGCAAAATTAAATGAAATGTAAATATTTTTTTTATTTTATTGAATTAATTGAATTTATATCTGATTGAAAAAACATGAGGGTTGCTTAACGATTCAAAAGGTAAGTAGGAATAATCAAATGATAATGATTTTATCGCAAAACCTAATCCTAAACTGATTCTTGAGCCGGTTTCATATGCCGGATCTAATTTATAGCCCGCACGTAAATTCAGAACATTATACATAAGCAATTCCATCCCGGTATTTACTAAAGGTTTTGAACCGCGTATAGTTGTCAAATCTGAAGATATTAAGAGAGTATCACCGAGAGGTTTATATGCAATACCTATAGTTATCTTTGTTGGTAGATTCTCTTCTTTTTCAATAAATTTTTGTTTTTTAATATTAATGTTTGTTATTGATAAACCCATTGAAAGTGTTTTAAAAGAGTTTATTTTTTGTTTATAAAGGCAACCGATATCCATTCCGACTGATTTTGCTTTTATATCATCAATTTTTTCTTCAATATATCTAGTATTTATGCCAAAAGAAAATCTTTTATTTAATAGATAAGAAACACCTAGTGCTGGTGAAATGTCATAAGATGAATATTCTCTAATAGGAGATAACTGGCTTTCTTTTCCTTTGATTCCGTTTATTCCAAGATATTCAATTCCAAAGCCTATAGAATATTTATTCTTTAACGGTAATACACATGATATATTTTCAAAGTTTATGCTTTCAAGCCATGAGCTATGAGTAAAAGATATGTCATTTTGTTTTATAAAGGACATTCCTGCCGGATTGTAAAATATGCTATTTGAGTCATCAGCGACAGCAGTAAAAGCTCCGGCGATAGCTGCAACACGAGCACTTTTTGGCAACAACAAAAATTCAGACGACGTACTTCCTACACAGTATTTTATATCTGTTAAAAATGTAATAATTATTAGAGAAATAATTAATATTCTTAGGTTTTTCATCGTATTATCCCAATCTTTCCGGTTGTTTTATTTTTACTTGTATTACTTTGTATGTAATATATATATACTCCGGAAGCTAAATCCTGATCGGGCATCCAGTTGTATGTACCATCTGTATTAGTTTCAAATTCGTCTACAAGACGTCCTGCTATCGTATATATCTTAATTTTGATATTTTGCATGAGACCATCAAATGTTATCTGAGTATGTCCTTTTGACGGTTTAAAAGGATTCGGATATACGCTTACATTTTTTAAATTTGTTTTTGGTACTTTTGCAAAAATACCGAATATAGTAAAATGATTAACTTTTGCATAAAGAGTTTTATTTGAAGAAGAAGATGGTGATGATGTATTTTTACTATTTGAATTGCTTACATTATTAGGATTATCAGTTCCGGTATTTTTTGAGTTTTCCTTTCCTTGCCCTTGTCCTGGATTTGTACCGTCCCCTAATCCTGAATTGTTATTAGAAGTATCTTGATTATTAACTATGTTTGTTGCATTTTGGTCATTTTCTGTAGTGTCCTGAGTTATATTATTTTGCTGTGTATCTATTGTATTAGTATGGTTGTTTACAGTATCGTTCTGATTATTTTCAGAAGTAGTTTGATTGATAGTTGAATTGTTAGGATTGACGGTGCCTTCATTTGTTGCATTTTCTTTACCTTGCCCCTGTCCGGGATTTGTATCGTCTCCAAGTCCGGAATGGTTATTATTTAGGTTTTCTGCAGTATCGTTTTGATTATCAGTTGTGCTTGTAGAAATAACCGTATTATCTTGGTTACTTGTTTCAGTATTTTGAATTTCATTAATAACTGCATTAGTTGTATCTTGGACCGCTGGTGTTGTTTCTTGGATTGTAGGTACTATATTTTGGACAACGGGTGCTGTGTCTTGAACTACAGGTGTAGCGTCTTGGACTGCAGGTGCTGTGTCTTGGACCGCAGGTGCTGTGTCTTGGACCGCAGGTGCTGTGTCTTGAACTACAGGTGTAGCGTCTTGGACTACAGGTGCTGTATCTTGCACTGCAGGTGTAGTTTCTTGGATTGTAGGTAATATATCTTGGACAACGGGTGCTGTATCTTGGACCGCAGGTGTTGTGTCTTGGACCGCAGGTGCTGTGTCTTGGACTGCAGGTGTAGTTTCTTGGATTGTAGGTACTATATCTTGGACAACGGGTGCTGTGTCTTGAACTGCAGGTGTAGTTTCTTGGATTGTAGGTACTATATTTTGGACAACGGGTGTAGTATCTTGAACTGCAGGTGTAGTTTCTTGGATTGTAGGTACTATATTTTGGACAACGGGTGCTGTGTCTTGAACTGCAGGTGTAGTTTCTTGGATTGTAGGTAATATATCTTGGACAACGGGTGCTGTGTCTTGAACTACAGGTGTAGCGTCTTGAACTGCAGGTGTGGTGTCTTGGACATTAGTTGTCGTATCCTGAACAATGTATGTATTGTTTTGCTGTGTTTCAGTTGTATTAGTTTGAGTAGTTGTAGTGGAAGTTTGAGTTCCAGTATTGTTAACCTGGTTATTGACTGTATTGGTCGAGGTTTCCTGGTTGCTTGTACTGTCGCTTTCCGGTTTTTCAGCTTCCTGTTCCTGTTCGGCATTTTTACCATCACCGACACCAGAGTTATTATCAGCCAATTTCCATTCATTTACTGCTTCATCAAGATAATATATGTCAAGAGAATCTACTTTATAATCTGTTCCGTCTACTATATTATCATTATTATCATCTTTAAAAGGTAATATAACCGTGATTTCTTTATCAAACTTAGATTCATTATCAATAAAATTATATTCCCTAAATATACCTATGGGTTCTATAGAAGCTTCTGCGGGCGGCAATATTTCAGGTTGAACTGTTTTAATTTCTAGAACATTTTCTTTCTCAACAATTCCTTTTGGAATTAAAGCACCGGTTCCGTCAGCAATTATTACTTCGACCTGAGTGTTTTCCGCAACTTTTTCTTGTTTGATATGCTGATCATTAGATTCGGTTGAAGGATTTCCGGTTTCCAAAATATCCCAATTGGAATCGTCTACAAAGACAATAGTTTCCTGAGTATTTTGGGATGCTAGATTTTGTAAATCGTAAGCTATGGCACGGAGCTTATATTCGCCATTTTTCAAAGTCGTTAGATCCCAATAAGCAGCATACGGAGGTTTAGTATCTTTGATGCAAATATCAGACCAATTAACATCGTTTATACCTTTATACTGTAAAGTAACAGCTGTTGTATTTGGTGTTGCATCAGCTATTACTGTAACTGCATTTCCTTTTAATTTTTTACCACTATCAGGAACTTTAATATAAGCGGATGCTTCGCCTTTTTTATTTATATTCACAATTACAAAATTTGGATTTTTATCTTCAGTGCCTTCAATATCAACTACCCGAACTGCGAATTTATATAATCCTGTGGTAAGCATTTGAGATGTCCAATTCATAATGGAACCTCTTAATTCTGCTATGGACTGTGTATAATCAATAATTCCTTTTCCTTTATCCCAATATATACGATACTTAACCATATAAGATTTTTCATAATAAGACTCATTCTCATAATAAATATTAAATTGATTCAATGACGCTGATTTTGTCAGTTCCCATTCCAATTTTGCTTCACTCTTCGGTGTCGGAGTGCCTTTTAAATTACTTACCGGGGTAGGACATATCTGCAATACCGAGAAAACGGCGTAGGTACCTAATCTGTCAACATAAGCGGTACATATGTTTTGCTCTGTATTAACTGTTGTTTCAAAACCTCCCATCCATTTATTTTCCAATTCATCATATCTTAATATTACTAAGGTCGTTTCTTTAATGTTCGTTCCATCTAAATAAGTGTCGTTATTAATATCGTTATATGAAATTATTATGGGGATTTTTACGTCAATTTTTTGTTGGATGTAATTAATTTTTTGAGTTGTAATAGTTATCGGCTCAGAAACTATTGCAATTTTGTTTGAATTGTTGTTAGTAATAATTTCATCATCAGTAATAGAATTTTTTTTGTATGTAGGAGTAGGTATTATTTCCGGATCAAGTGAATTTATTGAAGCAGGGATTTTAATTATTTTTGATAAGTTTTCAAAAATAATCGGATTTTCAGTTGATACTTGAACAGAATTTAAACCAGATTCATTTAAAGTAGATTGCTTATTTTCAAATATTGAACGTGCAGTTTGAATAATAATTTCCGGGGCAGGTATGTCAGCAATAGCTATATTCAGTTTGGTTATTTCTTTGGAAAACGGAACTATTGAAAATTTATATGTAGTTGATGCATTAAGGCTTTGAGTTGTAAACGTTTTATTTAATTCATCAATGATTCCTATATATTCAGAATAATTTATATTTCCGGTACCTCTATCATAGTAAACTCTATAAAAAACCGATTTTAGATCTGCGAAATTGGTAACTCCGATCAAATATTTATTATTTTGCATTTCTTCTACAATTATTTCCTCAACTTTAGGAGTTTCTATTTCTTTTGTATAAATCGTTTGAAAGTTGGATTCTGTTATGTTTCCGGAAATGTCAATTGCTTCTATAAAATAGGTTATAGATGAAGAATTATTCGCATCGGAGGGTATTGTACCCGCCCATAACTTATCTGTTGTTTTTTGCATCTGCCATGAATTAGCACCAACGTGTAAAATTACATTAGAAATATTTGAATTATCATAAACATTAACACTGATTGGGATTGAAAGATATTTAAATTGTTCATTTGAAACAGGTTCAAAAATAATAATAGGTGCGATTGTGTCTTTAATTATTTCAAATTTGTAAATGGATTTAAGTTTAAGAGCTTCAACTTCTGCTGTTATTGTGTAATTACCCAAAGGTAGTTTTTTTTCTATTTTTTCTGAATATAAAGTATCTCCGGAATTAAAGTTAATATTTGTTTTTATGTTTTCGGTTTTTTTATTATTGGAATAGTAATAAATTGAATTTACAGAATAATCAAACAGCTTTGTTGACGGTAATTCTAGAATCTGGCTGGAAGCTGCGGTATTTTCAAAATTTAAATTAACATATATAGGTTCACCATATAAATATTGCCGTTTTATTGTATTTGCTGAGAATTTTAAGGCGGAAGTAATAGTAAAGGAATTACCGCCCCTGAGACCCTCTTCCAGTCCTGCAAAGTCTATTGCTTGTGATATTGCATTATATTGATGATTTATTTTCCATTGAGTTACAGGTATTGAAAAATCTTCAATTCCTTCCGTTTTTAACCATATTTCATTTGTGACCCATTCTTTGCCATTCCAATAAGTATTATCTGTAATATCTTTCAAGCGTACCCTTACAAACACAACCCCGGAAATAGAATCAGCTGCCTGGCCATAAATCCTTGGAACATCCTGGCATCTTGCGTTTACTTCAGGAAATGTTATATAAGAATACGGTGGTCTATTATCGATAGAAAATGTTATATCCTTAGCTGTATATTCTATGTTACCCAAACCATTAGTTGTTCGTGATTTTATGTTATATTTAAGATTATCTGAAAAATAAGTAGGTATTTTATAGTACCAAGCGGTAGTGCCCTGGCATAGAAGCCAGCGCGGTGTACTTGACCAGCATTTATCATCCCAGTAGGTATTAGAATCAACTTGATGTATTTGGATTTCTACCTTTTTAGAGTCTATTGAGGCTGATCCGAATATTGGAATATACTGATAACTATAAGCTGGACGGTCCGGGGATAAGATTGTAGAACTTGCTAGGATTTGCTGAGGATTTGATAGAAAGCTAATTAAAATTAGTAAAAGAAAACTTAAAGATAATTTATTATTATCTTTTATATTCTTAATTTCTGCATGGTTTTTTGCAAGTAAAGACATTTTCTTCTCCAAAATACAGGTTAAAAGATTCTTTACAAAACAAAAAACCGAATCACCAAAAAAATAACTAACATGCAAAAAACAAATTTGCATAACATTGTTAGTATTTACTTGGCAACTCGGCCAACCTTAAGATACTATAAGAAACAAATAGTATCTATATTAGTAGTGGTAGCACGACAAACCTTAAAGGTTCCGTAGCTTTGCGTCCCCGCCACACTTTACAGACATGAACGGGTTTGCCTTTGTCACTCTTACCAAAAGTATATAGTAAATTTGAAATTTTGTCAAGCTGTTTTTTTTGCGTCCCCTACCGGAGACGTAAAAAAAAACAGTCCGCCACAGATATTTCATAGATACGGCGAATAGCCGTGGTTATCTATGAAATGATTATCGTAGGCGGGCAAATCCTTGCGTCCCCTACCGGAGACCCAAAAAAAACATCCCGATTCACCGGGATAACCTATCTATGGTAAATGTTGATTATTAGTAAAATAAAAGAACAATTAAGAAAATAGTTCTAATATATTTAAATCATGTCGGGACAACAATCAGCGTTATTCAGCGTTGTAATCTGCGTAAATCCGCTTCTATTACGTTAGTATTTGGCACCGAAAGATATTCTATGGGTATCGCCCAAATCACCAAATGGTACAAAAGCATAATCCAAAGATAGTCCCCATATGCGGAAACCGGCACCTACTCCCAGGCCTACGATGTTACCAAGAGATTCGGTGTCATAACCAAATTTATAACCGCTTCTAAGTGCCATAATATCTTTTATCCAGTATTCCGCACCTATAGAAGCATACAATTTTTTATCAATTACATATTCATCTAAATCACAAGCAAATGTAAGATCTTTTAGAACTTTATATGCTGATCCAATTTTAATATCCAATGGCAGTGGATCGGTATCATTTATGAATTTTACGCCGTAGCTGATATTCTGTATATTAATACTAAAAGACAATTTATCATTTGCAGGATAATATGCGGACAAATCAAGAGCAATTGTAAATGCGCTTTCATCATCTATTTTCTGGCTGATTAGTTTTAAACCGCTTCCAACAGCCAAATTCTTTATAAGATTCTGCATTAGATCCTTTCTTGCATAATTGATAAACAAAGCAATATCTGTTGAACCAAATTCTCCTAATTCAGCCTCGTTAATATCACGTTTATCAATATTGTTAGCTTGTAAGTATGTAAGACCTATACCTATATAATGTTTTGTATTAATTATTCCGCTATAACCAAGAAATCCGGCATTTACATCTTCAAAATATTTTAAATAGGTAGCGGATACTTCTCTTTTCTCAGAACGGGTTAAAGAAGCAGGATTGTAATAGATTGAGTTTATATCATCAGAAACGGCTGAAAACGCGCCTGCCATAGCAAGAGGGCGTGCTCCCATGCCAACCTTTAGAAATTGAGCGCCTGTTGTTCCTAAGCTGTCACAGAAGGACAGTTTACAGAAATATAGAATACAGAATATGGTTATAAATATTTTTTTCATAAACTTTCTCCCTTGCTTGTACCAAATATGCATGTGGTTTACCCTAAACCCAACGTATTTTAGGGTTTCTTTTCAAATTTTAGTATAACATCCTCTTCGCCGGTTTCAGTTTTTATTTTCATTCTTAAATTTTTATTTTTCGGAGTTTCAAATGAAAGATCCAAAGTACCAGGTGCATAATTTTCAGCTGAAGCCGCAATACTTCCTGAGCCTACTTCCGAGCATTTAGAAAATATTTTCAATACTCCGGCTGCAGCATCTGCTGTAATCTCTTTATCCCATTTACTTCCGTCAATAGAAAATAGCATAGTTGTTAATTCTGATTTTACTGTAATAGAGTCTTTATAGGTTGCATCAATCTTATTAGAATTATCATATACTGAAATCAATACTTCCATAGGAACTGAAACAATAGGTTTTAAAATTTTTGATTCTAATTTTAACACGCCCTTGGTAGCTAAGTCGCCTTGCCAGTCATTTTTTTTATCGTTAGGTTCCGGATCACCCGGCGGATTTCCTCCGCTACATGATGATTTTTGACCTTTATTAACGTCTTTTGAACCTTTTTCATTTCCAAGATTGACAGTTCCGTCATACACTGCCAAATCAAGATTTCTGCCGTCATAATTAAGATCGAATTCTGTACCCCTGACGGCCACAACTGCAACCGGTGTTTTTATTTCAAACTTAGTTTTTGGTCTTACTTTTGTCCACAGCTGTCCGGATGCTAGTTTAATTCTTGAACCTATTTTTTCAAGTTGTTCTGAAATACTTATAAGATATTCCGTATTCTGATTGCTTTTTATTATGACACCATTTGTATAAGTTACGGCGGATTGAGATTTTTTAAGTGTTTTTACAGTATCGCCTTCATATAGGAAATCCCCTATTTTTGCCTGCTTAAAATCCTTTCCATTTTTACTCACCTGCACTTTCCCTTTGGTGGTTGTCACTATACCTGCTAATGCATTTTTTTTCTGCGTTTTTGGAGCAGCAGAATACAGGTAGACAGCTAGAGAGGTAGAGAGGTAGAGAGAAACAAAAACTAATAAAAAATATTTTTTCATTTTCATAAAGTCATCCTTTTAGTTATTCAATGATTATTTCAGTACCGGTAATCTTTGCTTTTTTATTTTCAAGTGCAGGAATTACTTTGTTTAAATCTAGTTTTGTATCAATTTTTTTGATTTCATAACCGTTTAATTGACTAAGTATCTTTTCATCAGATATGAATGTTTTAATTTTATCCCAGGATTTCTTAACATCCGTAACATAATCTACAGTTTCTTCTCCGGGAGCGTTTGCAACAAGCATCAGGTCTATTGTTTCTGTTTTCCCTTCTTTTATAATAACTTGTGAAACTTCGGCGGTTTCAAAACCCTGTTTTGAAGCTGATAATACATATTCACCTAAAGGCACATTTTCAAATTTGAATTGACCCTGATTATTAGTTTTTATTTTGGCGAATTCTTCGTTTTCACTGGTTTTTGCGTTAGTTTTGGAAAGAATAACTTCTACTGTATTATCCATCGCTTTACCTTCACCATTCGTAATTGCACCGCTTAAGGAGCCCGTTTTTGTTGCAACAGCAGCTGGCTTTTCGGCAGGATTAAGATAAAAATCAACATTAGTATAAGATTTCATAGTGTCTATTTTTACTGATTGTTCCGCATTTAAATATCCGCTGCATGAAGCTTTCAATTTATAATCGCCAATTGTCAGGTTCTCAATTTTATACTCACCGCCGGTATTTGCATAAACGGAACCTTTTAGAGGACCATCAAAACTGACTGATGCATCGGTTAGTTTATTTTTATCTTGCGAATACACACTCCCCAATATTTTTGCCTTTTCAGTAACCGTTGGCGTTGACGGAGTTACTGTTGTGCCTTGTGATATGGTCAATTGTTTTGTGTAAATATTATTTTTTGTATTATCATCATCGAATGTAATAGTTGCCATTGCAATTACATTGCCGAATATAATCGGAGTAAAACTTACCGTTTTTAATTCATTTTGCATAATATTATCTATATTTATAGTTCGTTGAAGCACACCATTAAGATATAATGTTAAGGGAACAGAACTTTCTGATTTACCGCCAAGATTTTTGCATGAAACAACTACCATATTGTTTAATACTGATATATCTGTAATTGCGATATCTTTGGATGTAACTGCAATTACGCTGGATTTAATCGTAAAATTATACGGTACAGGTGTCTTTATTATAGTACTGCCGGATTCATCCAATGCTTCAACCTTCCAGTAATATATAGTTCCTGCTGACAATTTCTGCCTTGTATCGGATGGTTCTGCAGGATATGCATATTGTGTTTGAATTGTATCATCCTTAAACAAACAATTGAAGAATGCAGCATCATCGTCAACATAAATCCTGTATTTGGGTGCTCCGGACGATACCCATCTGAATACCAACGGCTTATCAGTCAAATCACGGGTATAATTAGAAGGATAAGTTAAAGTCAGGTTTGGAGCATAAATTGTGAATGATGTTTCTTTTATTACAGTATTAGCAAAAACAACCAATTTATATGTTCCGTTGCTTGAGAAAAAGTTAGATATAGGAATAAATCTTACTGATGATCCGCCGCTTCCTAATGTTCCGGGAATAGAATTTCCGGCATGAGTAAATTTTTTATTGCCGGAAGGATCATATATTTCAAATATAAAATTTATTCTATCTATTACAGCTGTGTTATTTATAGACACATTTAAGTTTACTTTTTCAGAATCACTAAAATTAGTTCTCATGGTTCCACGCTGGTCCGTTAAGGATACGCTCGTTATTTCTAAGGCAAAAGCAGGTAAAGAGGTAAATATAGAATAACAAATGATCGATAGTAAAATTATTTTTTTCATAAAATATTGTCCTTTTTATAAAACTATACCACAATTTTTAATTTTGCCTGCCTGACTATATCAGGTAGGCAGGCATTTTGAATTTTAAATTGTCTTTATTTTATTATTGCCATTTTTTTCTTAACCGTTGCTTTTTCACCGCTAATAAGTTCCTTTAATTCAAGTATATAAATATAAATACCGCTAGCAACGATATTATTGTCATCAGTGAAAAGGTTCCACTTGAATTCATATTTAGGCGCTGTTTTTGTTATCTCATTATCTTTTACATCACGCACTAATTCGCCGGCAAGATTATAAATCTTAATAGATGCCGTATGGTTTGTATTTAAAACGGAATATCTAATTGTTGAATGCCAGACTTTAGTAGGATTTGGGTAAGCATATACTTCGGTATTCTGTAATTCTAGCGGCCATACAAAGTTTATTACCTGTTTTTCACCTTCACTGATTTTTATTTCATTAGAAACAGACATTTGAACACCGTTAAACGCTCTTGCAATATATTTACCCGGTAATAAGTTTGGTATAGTATAGTTGCCGCTTGCATCTGCGTTTATTTTGGCTATGGTTTTTCCATGCTGTAGTAATTCGATATAAGGTTGCTGAGCCGGAGCAAATTTTCCTGCTAAATTAGCTCTTGTCCCGAGCGTTATCTTGCCGACGAGTTGTGCCAGCTGATAATTGATTTCTAAAGTGAATGCTAAGCCGGTTGTGTTTTCAGGAACATCTTTTTTATAAACTACAGATTCAATTTCATTCACATACCAGCTGCAAACTAATTGATAAACATTGTCTTCAACATTTTCAAATAAATATTTACCTTCGGTATCTGTGAACACTTCGGCTAATTTTGCAGTACCGTCATTATTTAATAACTGTACTGATACGCCTGTTATTGCCTGTCCGTTTGATTGTGTTACTTTACCGGATATAGGACCTTTAACTACTGAATTAAGCGTTTGGACAACCAGTTCCACAGGCCCTGCTTGAGTACCATCACCGTTAACAGAATATAATCTATAATAATAAGTAGTTAATTGAATTAGATCTTTATCATTATAAGCTACTGCTGTGGTTGATGTTAATAAATTGAATTTAGTATTATCAGTTGAAGAGTAAAGTTCAAATAAAGTGTTTTCCGGATTACTATTTGCTGACCAAGAAAGCGATATGTAATTAAAATCTTTTGCTGTAACTACTAAATTAGAAGGCAAGTTTGTCAGTGTATATTTTGATAATATCGTTGTTGAGCTTACTCCACCATTATTATATGCTTCCACGTAGCGGCTATATTGTGTGTTAACTAAAAGACCGGTTTCAGAGTAGTTATTCGAGTCCGCTGATAAGCTTACTAATGTTCCACCGGAAGAAGTCTTTATATAGTAACCGTCTTCATTTGCTGAAGCATCAGTCCATAACCATTTTATAGATGTGTTCGTTATATCGCTTGAGGTCAAACTAGTAGGTTTAACAGGGACGGATTTAGCAGATACTGTTAATTGAGAAGAAATATCTGAGGTCAAAATACTGTTTGTATCGGTTGCGCTTATTGAAGATACTCCGACAGTTACTAATGTGATGGCAAAAGTGGTAGTACCGGTCGTTATAACTTTATTTGCAGGATCAACATCAGCGGTATCAAAAGTAACAACTGATATTTGAGAAATAGTTGATATTGCTAAATTCCAGTTGGAATCACAAATATTAACCGTTACATTAAATGCCGTACCCGAGGTTTGTGTCGTTGGTGTACCTGTCTTTCCTAAAGGCGAGCCGGCAACTGTGTTTTCTCCCGGTAATATTACCTGAAGTTTTGACGGAATGTTTGCTGCTACCGGAACAGTAATTGTACCGTTTGTTAAACCGCTGCCAATGGCTGTAATAGTATTATTTTGTGCAGTAATTGGAATTATACTAAATGTTCTTGTTCCGTTTGATAAAGAATTGCTGACAGGTTCTGTATCAAATAAATCTGATGTATTAATTGTTATTGATGTACTAGCATTAGTATCAATATAATAACTGCTGTTTACTGCGTTTATGGTTACTATAAACGATATGCCAGCTACTTGGGTAGTTGGCGTTCCACTTTTTCCTATCCCAGGTATGTTTGTTTCCCCAGGAGCAAGTATTTGTAACTGTGTTGAATTGGTTATATAAGTGAATACACTTGAACCAATAGTTGATGATTCAACATTACCTGCGCGATCTTGAGAGCGGCTAATAATCCAATATGAAGTGCCCAGAGTCAGGCTGGCAGATGAAAGATTGCTGTATGTCCATGGACTACCGCCGTTTGTTGGCAACCAGGCATTAGCACCCCATGTTCCGCCGTTCCAATATAATCCATCGCTTAACCTCTGGATTGTCAGTTCTACATAATCTAAGCTTGTATTGTCATAAGCTGTTCCGGATATGGTTTGAAGTGTGCTTATTGTAGAACCATTAGACGGTGATATAACCGTAGATGATGGTGCTGTAATATCAAAATTAAATGTTATTGTTGAGTATGCGGTTGTCCAATTTGCAGACGAGTCAATTGCTTTTGCTTCTATCTGATATTGACCGCTGTCTGACCATGCGGGTATGGATGTGCATACCCAAGAAGATTGATAAACTATAGAATCTAACCAGAATTTGGAAGCTTGCCATGCAGAACCATTCCAGTAATTAGGTGGATTATTTAAATCAAAAATTGCAATAGTTACTGATGATACAAATACATTGTCACTAGCAGTACCCGAAATCACAGCAAGAGAATTTTTATATGAACTTTGTGTCGGGTCTGTAATAGCTACAGTGGGCTGTATTAGATCCGGAGCTATTTCAGCGGATAATGTTTTTGTTGATATTACAGATGTATATTCAGTGTATACATTATCAATATTTTTTGTCCGGATTCTTAAATAATATGTTGTATCTGCTGTTAAATTTGTTATTAGTGTAGCAACAGAACTAGCCATTGAATTTACTGTTTGATCAAAATTAAATATTGAATTATCTGTAGATTTTTCAAGTTCAAAACCAGTAAGAATTGAATTGTTATTATGGACCCAACCAATTTGTATTGTATAACTTGTAACTTGGATAATATATGGTATACCCGGTTTAGCTGCAGCAGTATAAGAAGATATTGAAGTTGACCAAACAGTACCATTTCCATTAGTTGCTTCAACATACCTTGTATATGCAGTGTTTGTTGAAAGATTATTTTCAGTCCAGGTTACTGTACCTGTATAAGCCGGGTTGGCTAAGTTTGTTGACAGTCGCATTGAAATATTATTTCCGCTTGATATATATAGGCTAGTTTCATTTGTTGAATTATCATTAAATTGCCATTGTATAGATGTTGTTCCAAGCAGGGATATATTCAAGTTTGTAGGTGCATTAGGTGTAGGACCGGTAACATTTATTTCAGAAGTAGTGTATGTTGAATAAGAATCAGCAGTTGCTGTAATAGAAGAAATGCCGATGTTTATCAAAGTAATTATAAATGTTGTTGAGCCGCTAGTGAGCGTTATAGGAGAAGGATTTACATCAATAGTATCCCATGTAACAACAGATACTACCGGGTTCTGTGAGGTTGTAATATTCCAATTGTCATCACACGCATTTACTGTTATTGTAAACGGATTCCCGGAATTTTGAGTTCCGGATATGCCTGTTTTACCTGTTGGTGAACCGGCAACAGCTGTTTCTCCCGGGAGTATTACTTGCAGTTTTGTTGATGGACCGGGTAATACAAATACACTAGAACTTATACTGCTTGTAAGATTACTTGCATTTGCGGTGATTATTGCAGATGCCGTTTGTTGTATAAATGTTACATTAAATATTTTTGTGCCGTTTATTAATGATTGATCAGATACCGTAGATGCGTAAACATCGGATAAACTTATTGAGACAAGAGGATTTGTACTCGCATCTATATTATAATTATTATCTGTCGCATAGACAGTTATATTAAACTGAGTACCAGCAGTTTGATTAGTTGGTGTACCGGTTTTTCCGCTACCTTCTACAAGTGTTTCACCTGGAACAATTACTTGAAGTTTAGATGCAGGTGCAGGTAATGTTGATGTTGAAATCGTTGTTCCATAGTTTTGATTGATAACTAAACTGCCATTAACAGATCTTACTTTGAAATAATAGGTTGTATATGCGTCTAAATCAGGAACAATATACGAAGAAGTAGAAACATTGGCATTTACTTCAACCAAGAAATTATTATTTGTTGAATGTGATACTATATATGAAGTTCCCGGCTCGGGATTACTGTTAGGAGACCAGTCAATTCCAATACTGTATGAAGAACGGCTTACAACTGTCAAGGAAGCCGGCGATGCAGATAAAGTATGAGTGGTTTTTAAAACTGACCACATGCTTCCTGAATTATTATTTGCTTCGGCATATCTTGTGTATTGTGTGTTTGTTGAAAGATTTACTTCCCACCAATAAGTTGTTCCGCCGGTTCCTGCAATTGGTCCTAAGTTTTCTGATAATCTCATTGATATATCGGTTCCGCTTGAAATATATAATTTGGTTTCATTTGTTGCCATGTCTGTGAATTGCCACTGTATAGAAGTCGTTCCAATTAGTGATACAGTAAGATTATTAGGAGCATTTACAGGACTTTGTTTGGTTATAGTGCTCGATTGAATATAAGTTGTTTCTATTTGATTTTCATTGTACGCCCAAACGCGGAAGTAATATATTGTTTCAGAAGTTAATCCAAACGTTGTTGTTGTATTATTAATTAAATTATCAGTAAATATTGCAAATGTAGATACTGAATTTGTAAAGTTAGAATCTAAAGCACTTGCAACTCCAAATCTTGTTATTCCGGGGTTATTATTCACATCCCATTGTAAAGTAGCACTTGAATATCCAACGTTAGTAAATGTCAGGTTAAGAGGCGGATTGGCTAGTGTGTATTTTGAAATAGTTTGTGATTTACTTGAACCGCTTACATTATATGCTTCTATATAACGGCTATATTGAACATTCGCAAAAAGTCCCGTTTCAGGACAAATTATAACATCTTGAGATAAAGTAGCTTTCGTAGAATCAAGAGAATCTTTTAAATAATAACCGTCTTCCTGAGTAGTACCTGAATTTGTATCTGTCCAAGACCAAGTAATTGATGTAGTAGATGTTGCAGTTCCGCTAAATCCACTTGCCATTACTACCTGGGCAACAAGAGTTATTGTTGAAACAATGGTTCCGTAATTTTGATTTATAACAGAATTACCGTTAACAGACCTTACTTTGAAATAATAGGTTGTATAGGCTTCTAAATCTGAAACACTAAATGAAGATACTGAAATATTTGCGTTAACTTCAATAGAGAAATTATTGAATGTAGAGCGTGATACTATATATGAAGTTCCCGGCTCGGGATTACTGTTAGGAGACCAGTCAATTTCGATACTGTATGAAGAACGGTTTACAACTGTCAAGGAAGCCGGCGATGCAGATAAAGTATGAGTGGTTTTTAAAACTGACCACATGCTTCCTGAATTATTATTTGCTTCGGCATATCTTGTGTATTGTGTGTTTGTTGAAAGATTTACTTCCCACCAATAAGTTGTTCCGCCGGTTCCTGCAATTGGTCCTAAGTTTTCTGATAATCTCATTGATATATCGGTTCCACTTGAAATATATAATTTGGTTTCATTTGTTGCCATGTCTGTAAATTGCCACTGTATAGAAGTCGTTCCTAATAGTGATACAGTAAGATTATTAGGAGCATTTACAGGACTTTGTTTGGTTATAGTGCTCGATTGAATATAAGTTGTTTCTATTTGATTCTCATTAAATGCCCAAACACGGAAATAATATGGAGTTTCAGAATTGAGATTATATGCTATAGTTGTATTATTAGTAAGATTACTTGCAAATGTAACAAATGTTGACACAGTATTTGTAAAGTTAGAATCTAAAGCACTTGCAACTCCAAATCTTGTTATTCCGGGGTTATTATTCACATCCCATTGTAAAGTAGCACTTGAATATCCAACGTTAGTAAATGTCAGGTTAAGAGGCGGA
>Ga0208246_1000463_pt1 | contig 33052 bp, 31 predicted proteins | sample RifOxyD2_FD_184039 | JGI IMG/M metagenome (GOLD analysis project Ga0208246, IMG submission 184039) | Soil microbial communities from Rifle, Colorado - Rifle Oxygen_injection D2 (SPAdes) | ecosystem: Environmental > Terrestrial > Deep subsurface > Rock core/Sediment | place: Rifle, Colorado... | reverse complement strand
TACCACTGGGCCACACCCCGAAAAAATTTCCAATAACCTTAAATTTGCCTTTGGGGTGATCCCGATGTATCGGGACGACCACTCGCACCCCAAGCGAGTGCCCTACCACTGGGCCACACCCCGAAAAAATTTCCAATAACCTTAAATTTGCCTTTGGGGTGATCCCGATGTATCGGGACGACCACTCGCACCCCAAGCGAGTGCCCTACCACTGGGCCACACCCCGAAAATTTTCGCTACGCTCAAATTTTAAGTAATTAGTAATTAGTATTTAGTAATTAGCGCAAGGATTTCTAGTTTATAAGAGCAAAAATTTTTCCTAACTACTAATTACCTGCCTGCCGGTAGGCAGGCTCAAACTAATTACAAATTTAAATTTAAATTAAATCTTTATGTCTTTATTTTTATTTATACTTTTAATTTATACTTGCAGTTTATATATTTTATGTAAAATAAAACGTTTGTCAATAATAAAGTTAAATACTTATCCCGTGCTTACCTATTAGAGGCACAAATGTTACGGCACCATAGTTTATAATATGCAATTTATTATTGATTTTATCAGCCATAATTAGGTTTTGCATAAACCTGTCACCAACCGGCATAACAATGCGACCGTTTTCTGCAAGTTGTTCTTCCAACGGTTGTGGTATTTCATTTCCCGCAGCGGTTACAATTATTCTGTCATAAGGTGCAAAATCTTTTAAACCTTCACTGCCGTCACTATTAAATAAAAATATATTTTTATAACCAAGTTCTTGAAGAGTTTTTTTTGTTTTTTCGTAAAGTGAAGAAATCCGTTCGATTGAATATACTTCCTTTGACAATTCCGCAAGTATTGCGGTTTGATAACCGGAACCGGTTCCTATTTCCAGAATTTTCTCATTACCTTTTAATCTAAGTAATTCTGTCATGAGAGCGACAATGTAAGGTTGAGAAATTGTCTGGTTTTCCCCTATCGGAATAGGATGATCATCATAAGCTTCTTCAATAAACTTTTTGTCAATGAACTTTTCCCGCGGTATTTTTCTTAGGATGTTAATAACTTTTTTATCCGAAATTCCTCTTGTAATTATTTGTGTTTCAACCATTTCATTGCGTAATTTTTTGAAATCGCTCATTTGAGTAATTCGGAAATAGCTTTCAATTCTTTTTTAATGTTACTTAATATTTCGATACTTTCAGTTTCTTTTCCAAAACTAAATTCAGATTGTTTTTTTCTTTTTCTTTTTTCTTCTATTAGATATTTTTTTGCTCCGCCGATTGTAAAACCTTTTTCATATAATAATTCTTTTATTTTCAGTATTAATTGAATATCGTTTTTTGTATATTTCCTTTGCCCGGAAGTTCTTCGTGCGGGTCTGAGAATTCTAAATTCCTGTTCCCAATAACGCAAAATATATGGTTTAACACCTGTTGTTTTTTCTACGTCACCGATTGAATAAAAACTTTTTTCGATAAGATCCATAAAATTCAATTCTCTATTGGTATTTCCGATGGTTTAAATCTTATTACTCGTTTAGGTTTAATTTTCATTATTTCTCTAGTTTTTGGGTTTCGGACTCTTCTTTCTTTGCGCATTTTAACGTAAAGTGTGCCGATACCTTTTAAATGGATTTTTTCTCCGCGAAATAATGTTTTTCTTGCTGCGGATAAAAATTCTTCAAAAGCATCTTTTGCTTCCTTAATACAGCAGGTTCTTCGAGACATTACTTCTATTATTTCTCTTTTATCCATAATCTACCCCGTTAGAGATAGGAAGCATTTCTGAATGCTTCCGTGACTCTCAAATAAATCTGTATTTATTAATATCCACTTACCCGTTAAATATGTATATAAGCTTACAAACCAATCTCTAACGGGGCTTACTCCGGTTTTACATTTCTCATCATGAGAGTAGAGATTGCTTTTTTCGGATTTTTTCCTTTCAATATAATTTTATATACTTCATTAGTTATCGGCATTTCTATTTTTAGTTTTCCAGCTAATTTTATTACCGCTTGTGTTGTATAAACACCTTCTACAGTCATTCCTATTTTTTTTATCGCAATATTAGTTTTTAATCCCTTTCCGATTAATTCACCAAAACTTTCATTTCTTGAATTTTTTGAAAAAGAAGTCATAACCATATCACCCAACCCTGATAATCCCGAAAAAGTTTCTTTTTTTGCGCCGAGCTTTACGCCTAATAATGCTATTTCAACCAGTCCGCGGGTTACAATTGCCGCAAGTGAGTTGTCTCCCAATCCCATACCTCTTGCAATACCGCAGGCTATGGCTATTATATTTTTTAATGCACCGCCGGTTTCAACACCAATTATATCGGTATTTGTGTAAATTCTTAAATTTTGTGATGAAAAACATTTTTGTATTACTTTGGATATCTTTTCTTGTCCCGCCGCAACTATTGCGGTCGGGAATCCTTTGGCAACTTCTATAGCGAAACTGGGTCCGGATAAAACTACAACATTATTTGTTTTTAATTCTTCCTTGACTATTTTTGAAAGAGGTTCACCAGTCTTTATCTCTATTCCCTTGCTCGCTATTATAAAAATCTGATTTTTATTTGTGTATTTGTAAATCTCCTTGACAGTTGTGCGCATGGATTGAGAAGGAACTGTTAATAATAATATATGGGCATCTTTAATAATTTCGCTTAAGTTGCTTGTTAAATATACTTGTTTGCTTAGTTTAACATGAGGAAAGAAAACCGGATATCTGTTCTTTTTAAGATGATTCAAACGGGATTTATCAAATTCCCATAATGAAACTGTATGGTGATTTTTATATAGATATTGAGCTAATGTTGAACCCCATGCCCCGCCGCCCAAAACAGATATTTTCATATTAATTCTCAGTTCCTTTTAAAATTTTTTTTATATTTGATTTATGCCGCCAAATTATAATAATAGCTAAAACAATCGAAATATATTTTAATATAGACTGTTCTTTTAAAATAAACAAAACAATTGGTAAAGTAATTGCGGCAAATATAGAACCAATTGCAACTAATTTTGTAACGGATAGAGTAATTACAAATACAGTCAACGCAATTAAAGCAGCAATCGGATTTAATCCTAAGAATACACCGAAACTGGTGGCAACACCTTTCCCACCCCTGAATCTTAAAAAAGGGGTCCAGATGTGTCCGGTAATTGCAAGAAATCCTGTTATCATCGGAACATATAAAGATGCATCAGGAAATATTTTTTTGCTTATTAATACAGGAAAAAATCCTTTGGAAAAATCAAACAGAAACGTTATACTACCTGGTATTTTCCCGAGCACACGCCATACATTGGTAGCACCGGGATTGCCGCTCCCGTGTTCACGTATATCAATACCGTAAAATATTTTTGATATTAAATATGCCATTGGTATCGAACCAATTAAAAAAGATAAAATAAAAAATAAAGAAATCATTTTTTTTCAATTTCCTTTATACCTGGTATAATGTAAGTAAAAGTTGAAATTACTATTGATAAAAGCATTAAGTACATTATTGGATTTAAGATATTTTCAGGCGTATTTATCAAAACGAGAAGTACAACAGTCATCTCTAACACAGTAGAAGTTTTTCCAAATAAAGTTGGCGATATTTCTGCATTTCTCATAATATGATATCGCAGCCACCAACCTGTAAAAACAATGATATTTTTAGTTATAACAACAATCAGTACCCAGACAGGAATTTTTTTTAAAACAACAAGAACTATAAATGAACTTATAAGAAGAAGTTTATCTGCTAAAGGATCTAAAAATGAACCTAATTGCGTGCGTTCTCCGCGAATTCTTGCAAATAATCCGTCAAGAAAATCTGTTAAAATACAAAAAATAAAAATAGAAATTGAAAGCCATTCATTGCCCGCAATTACAGAAATAATATAAACCGGGACTAAGATAATTCTTGAAATTGTTAAGTTGTTGGCTAATGTTAAATGTTTCATTTTAAGTGTGTTATTTTTTTTATTTGTTCCCAATTTTTATTATCAATCATAATTTTTAACTCAGCGTAATTTCCGTGCGGCTTATATTTAATTATTTTGCCTACAGTTTTAATTTTATCTAGGATTGACAACTGATTGTAAGGTATAGATATATTTTTATATTCGAGATTAAGTTCAAGTTTTCTGTCTATTAGATTAAGTAATTCCAAAACTTTGTTTCCTTTTGATGCCGAAATACAAAGATAATTACTGTGAGAAAATTTTGTTTTAATTAAATCGCATTTGTTATAAACATCTATTAGCGGTATTTTATCCGCTCCGATTTCTTTCAAAACATTTAAAACAACTTTTTCTGTATTTTGATAATTCTGATTGGTTATATCGATAATGTGTATAATTAAGTTTGAATGAGTGATTTCTTCTAAAGTCGATTTAAAAGCAGCTATAAGCTGATGCGGTAATTTATTTATAAATCCGACAGTATCTGTAAATAGTACTAATTTACCGCTTGGCAGATTGACTTTTCTTGTTGTTGTATCCAATGTTGCAAAGAGTTTGTTATCTGCATATACTGAATTTTTCTTTGTGAGATAGTTTAATAGTGTTGATTTCCCGACGTTAGTGTAGCCGACCAGTGATATAATAGGGACAGGGACTTCCTCTCTTTTTGATCTTTGTGTTTCCCGATGGTCTTTAACTTTTTCAATTTCTTTTTTAAGATATGAAATTCTGTCACGAATTCTTCTTCTGTCAATTTCTATTTTTCTTTCACCCGCTCCGCCTCTTACGCCGATATTTCCAACCTGCTGAGCTAAGACACCTCTTTTTCCAATTAGTCTTGGAAGTTGATAATATTTTTCAGCGAGTTCAATCTGAAGTTTTGCTTCTTGTGTTCTTGCACGCTGAGAAAAAATATCAAGAATTAATTGTGTTCTGTCTATAACTCTTGCCGGGATTTCATTCTCAAGGTTTTTTTGCTGTGCAGGCGTTAAGTTTTCGTCAAAAATAACAATATTTATTTTTTCTTTTTCACAGATTTTTTTTATTTCAAAGACCTTTCCTTTGCCGATAAAAAATTTAGGATCGGGTTTTACTTTTTTCTGTATTATGGTATCAATTGTTTGTGCACCTTTTGTATAGGCAAGTTGACTTAGTTCTTTTAGCGATTCTTCGACAGAAAATTCTTTTTTTTCAGATAGATCAATGCCTATTAAGAGTGCTCTTTCTTTGTTGCTCACGAGGATAAAGTATATCAGATTTTTTTAGATAATTCAATATTTTTCTTAACGGATCATTGTCAATATCCATCCAAATAATACGTTTATCTTTATTAAACCATGTCATTTGTCTTTTCGCATATTTTCTTGTATTTTGTTTTATCAATTCTATTGCAATATCTTTGGAATATTCACCGTTTAGATAACCGATAATTTCTTTATAACCAATTGTTGATTGAAGTATAGGATTTTTAAAGGAAAATTTCTTAACTAGTTTTTCTACTTCTTCATTCAAACCGTTATTTATCATGATATCTACGCGTTCGTTAATTCTCGCATAGAGTTTATTTCTATCTGTATAAAGACCAAATATTATATATTTGTAATCGGATTTTTTTGTTAATTTTTTTAAATCAGAAAATTTTTTGCCTGTCTGCAAACAAATTTCAATAGCCCGGATTACCCTTACAGGATTATTTTTATCAATTATTTTAGCTGTTTCGGGGTCTAATTTTTCAAGTTTATTATAGAGGAATTTAAGTCCATATTTTTTATATTGATTTAATATTTTTTTCCTTAATTTTAAGTCGTTTTTAATTTCAATTAAACCGTCAATAAGTGATTTTATATATAATCCGGTACCGCCGGAAATTATTGCGGTTTTTTTGGAATACAAAATTCTTTTAATTTTTTTATTGGCAAGTTTCGCAAAATTACCTGCATTAAACTGATGTTTGGAATTTATATCAACAATACTTATTAAGTGATGTTTTATAGTTTTTAATTGTAGTTGGGTTGGTTTGTTTGTTCCAATATTTAGATTTTTATAAATTTGTCTGGAATCAGCAGATATGATTTCAGCATTAATTATTTTAGCGAGGTTGATTGCTACTTCGGTTTTACCGGTTGCTGTAGCTCCCGCAATCACAATGATAGTTTTCATTTTCTTAAGAATCTTTTATCAAGTTCATCTTTGGTTATTTTAGTTATTGTAGGTCTTCCATGCGGGCAGGTATAGGGATTTGAGCATTTAAAAAGATCATCAAGAAGTATTCTTATTTCTATTTCAGAGAGTTTATCTCCGGATTTTACTGCAGTTTTACACGCGGTTTTCATAATGTCATCTAAAATACCGGAAGCGTCGCTTATTTTTCCGACTTTCTTCTGTTTTATTATTTCTGTTATTATTGAAAGAGGTGATGCATTATTTATAACCGCCGGGATGGATTTTACTATAAAAGAGCTTATACCAAATTCTTCTATTTCAAATCCAAGTTTTTCCAAACTACTTTTTAATTCCTGTAATATGCTGAATTCTTTCGGTGAAAGCTCAATATTTACAGGAAGAAGCAAGTTTTGAATTTCCAATGTTTTATTTGATATATCATTTTTAAGTTTTTCGTAAAGTACTTTTTCCTGAGCAGCGTGTTGGTCTATTATTAGAAGCTCATCATTTTCTTCAGCTAAAATATATAATTCAAAAATTCTACCTATATATTTGAGTTGTGTGCTTAAACTTTTTTTAAAATTTGTTGTTGCCGATTGCGGAATTGAAAATTCCTGCGTGGTGTATTTTACCGGCGCAGATGAAAAATTTTCAGGTGGTTTTATAGTTGATGCATAGTTTTCATTCTTAGTTTCTATTGCCGGGATAACTTCTTTTGTCGTAAGCCGTGACCGTACTATCTGCCTCACCGTTGAATAAACCGGTCCTTCGTCTTTGAATTTAATTTCTCTTTTTGTCGGGTGAACATTAACATCTATAGATTCCGGTTTTATATCAAACATTAAAAACAAGGCAGGGTTTTCTTTTTTTCGTAAAAATTCATCATATCCGTTTAATACAGCACTGATAATAATTTTTGAATTTACAGGCCGTTTGTTTATGAAAGTAAAAATGCGGTTTCTGTTTAAAAATGTCTTGTCAGGTTTACTTATAAATCCGGAAATAGAAATTTGTTCGTGCTTAAAATTTATATCTAAAAGTTCTTCTATGAATGCATTTCCGAAAATCTGGGCTAAACGAATCTGTAAACTGTTCGCCGGCGGATAATTAAAAAGTTCTTTATTGTCAGAAATCAACCGGAACGATACATCAAAATTAACAATGGCATATTCTGTAATTAAAGAGATTATTTTATTTTTTTCGGTATTATCAGATTTAAGAAATTTTAATCTGGCAGGAACATTATAAAAAATATTTTTAACTTCTATGGTAGTTCCGGCAGGGCATCCTGTTTCTTTTGAGCTAACTATTTTACTATCCGCTACTTCTAAAAAAAAACCGGAACTAGAATTACTTGTTTTAGTTATAATAATTAAATTTGATACTGATGCAATAGACGGTAGCGCTTCCCCGCGGAAACCTAATGTTTGAATAGTTTCCAAATCGGTTATATTTGAAATTTTACTAGTTGAATGTCTTTCAATAGATAAAATTGCATCGTCTTTTAACATTCCACAACCGTCATCGGTTATTGAAATAAGTTCTTTACCGCTTTTTTTTATTTCCGCGATAATATACTTTGATCCTGCATCCAGGGAATTTTCTATTAGTTCTTTTACAACAGAAGCGGGTCTTTCAATTACTTCACCGGCAGCAATTTTACTTACTAAATCGGAAGGTAGAATTTTAATCTTGCTCATTACGGAGCTACCTGTTTTTTCCTTTCAGAATAATGGCAGTGTGCGAAATAACTGCAGTCTTTTTTACAAATAGATTTATCATCATAGAAAAGTCTTGTTCTGCAGGCATCAAAATCATCTGCCATCTTGCATAATTTATCAGCAATAGCTTTATCTATTTGTTCAAACTGAATTCCTATAATGCAAGCACCGCCTTTGTTTTCGCATCTTACTATTGTTGCCTTAACATTTTCCATTTGTATGTCTTTTAACTTAAAAGAAATTATTAATTTTTCTCCAATCGATAGAGGTGAAAAAGTAACTAGAGCCATACCGCCGGCAGAAAGATTTGCCATAATCGCAGGTAATTCTGAATCCTGGTTTTTCCCCGCCCTCATTATCAAAACAGGCTTAACCAGATGATACAGTACGGGAAATCTTTTAATTTTTCTTTTTTCATTTTGTGATATTGTCATTTAGCCTCCTTTTCCATTCATATATTTTTTGAAGAGCGTCTTTAGGGGTCATATCATCCGGATTAGTTTTTTCTATTTCTTCTAAAAGCGGAGATTTTTCTAAAACTTTATCATTATTTGAAAAAGTAAATAATTCCTGTTGTTTATTATCTCTATTATTATAATTTTTTTCGAAAAAAGCAAGTAGTTCATCGGCGCGTTCTAAAACTATTTGAGGAAGTCCCGCAAGTTTACCGACGTGGATACCGTAAGACCTATCGGCAGAACCATCTATAATTTTGTGTAAAAATAAAACATCACCTTTCCATTCTTTTACAGAAACGTTAAGGTTAATAATTTCTGGATGTATATTTGAAAGTTCAGTAAGTTCAAAATAATGTGTTGCGAAAAGTACTTTTGCACAAAGAGGTTTAAGATATTCAATCGTTGCCCACGCAATAGAAATTCCGTCAAATGTAGATGTTCCTCTGCCGACTTCATCAAGCAGAATATAACTTTTTTTAGTTGCGTTATTTAATATATTTGCTACCTCTTTCATCTCAACCATAAAAGTTGATTCTCCGGCTGTTAATCTGTCAGATGCGCCTATTCTTGTAAATATAGAATCAACAATTCCTATTTCAGCATTTTTTGCCGGGACATAACTTCCAATTTGTGCCATAATTATGATAATTGCAGTCTGCCTGAGATATGTTGATTTACCGGACATATTGGGTCCCGTAATAATTGCAATTCTTCTTTCGCTAGACAACAAAAGATCGTTCGGCACAAATTTTCCGCCCAAAACTTTTTCTATAACAGGATGTCTGCCATCAACGATATTTATTGAGTCAGCATCATTAACAATAGGTTTTATATAATTATTTTCAGCAGCAAGTTCGGCAAGTGCCGAGAACATATCAATACCGGCAATTGCTTTTGCATTTAGTTGTATCGCTTCTGAATTTTCCATGATTTGCTGCCGTATTTTTAAGAAAATCTCATATTCCAATGCTGAAATTTTTTCCTGTGCACCTAGAATCATAGATTCTTTTTGTTTAAGAGCTTCTGTAATAAATCTCTCTCCGGTTGCGATCGTTTGTTTTCTTATATAGTCAGAAGGTACTTTATCGAGATTAGTTTTAGTGATTTCGATAAAATAACCGAAAACAGAATTATATTTTACCTTAAGTGAATTTATTTGTGTTCTTTGTTTTTCTTCTGTTTCAAATCTAGCAATCCACTCTTTTGCATTTTTAGAAATAAATTTCAATTCGTCCAAATCTTTGTTATAACCGTCTTTTATAAGATTTCCTTCTTTGATTGTCGGAGGCGGTTCATCAATTATTGATTTTTCTATTAATTCAACAATATTTTCCAAAGTTTTCAATTCTAAAAAGTAACTTCTGATAATTTCAGAATTACCCAGAAATTCAGAAGATTTCAAAGTTTCGGAAATTTTGTTTTTAATCTTAGGAATAGTTGTTAAACTCTTCTTAAGAGCGACCAAATCCCTGCCATTAGCTGTTTGTGCTGTAATCTTGGATAGAAGCCGTTCTATATCCTGACAATTTTTTAATATTTCCCTTATTTCCATTTTTAGAAGACCGTTATTCAGGAAAAATTCAATTGCATTTTGCCTGTCGGAAATAAGTTTTATATCTAAAAGTGGTTCAAGAATTGATTTTCTTAAAAGTCGCGCTCCCATAGAAGTAATTGTTCTGTCTATAGTTTCAAAGAGCGAACCCTCCCTTGAAGCAGAAGCAAGCCCTTCGACGAGTTCAAGGTTTTTTATAGCCAAATCATCCAGAGTCATAAAGTCGCTGTATGTTATTTTTTTAATACTTTTAATATTATTTAAAATATCGGGCTGAGTTCTTTTAATATATAAAATTATTGCAGAGCACACAATTTTAGAATATTCTGTTTCAGGTATATCTACGGTTAATTTTGAAATATTTTCTTTAATACCTTCGGGTGAAAAATAAATATTATCCAGAAAATTAATAATATTCTTTTCTTTTTTAATGTTTTTTATTAATTCTATATTTTCGCTTTCAGATTTTGGAAGTAAAATTTCTGAAGGTGTAAATTTGGCAAGTTGCAGGTTTAACTTTCTGTAATTGGAATCGTCTTTAATTTCCTGGTAGAAAAACTCGCCGGTTGAGATATCGCAAAAAGCAACTGCAAGTTTTTTTTCAAAATAATATATAGCACATAAGAAATTGTTTATTTTTGATTCAAGCAGATTGTCTTCTAAAACCGTTCCGGATGTAATAACCCTTACGACATCCCTTTTAACAAGTCCTTTTACTTTTGACGGATCTTCCATCTGTTCGCAGATTGCGACGCTAAAACCTTCTTTAATCAGTTTTGCTATATAAAATTTGGATGAATGATACGGTATGCCGCACATTGGCACTTTTTGCCTGGCAGTTAATGTTAGCCGTAACACTTTGGAAGCTATTTTAGCATCATCATAAAACATTTCATAAAAATCACCAAGCCTAAAGAAAACAATGGAATCTTTATGATTGTTTTTTATTTGCTGGTATTGACGCATTAAAGGTGTTAGATCTGTCATAGAAAATCAAGTTAAAATTAAAAGTTAAAATTAAGTCTTTATTATAATTTATACTTTTTATTTTAATTGCCTTTTAGTAGGGCGTTGAGTCTTGCAAGGCGTTCTTTTTTTATATTCATTGGTACATCGTCTTTCATAGAAAAAGCTTTTGTATATTCTCTAGGAGAATACTTAAACGTATATGCCGAAAGGAATCCCACTTTTTTTGTAATTTCTAGTGTTTCGCTGAAATCTTCGTCTGTTTCAGTAGGAAAGCCCACGATAATATCCGTTGTAAATTTAACATCCGGAATCTTCTTTCTTAATTTCTCAATTATAGATAAATATTTCTCTTTTGTATAGTGCCTATTCATAAGTTTTAAAATCTTATCTGAGCCGGATTGTAAAGGAAGATGTATCCGATGCGAGACCTTTTCGCAGCTTGCGATTGAATCAATAATTTTATCAGACATATCTTTCGGGTGACTAGTCATAAAACCTATTTTTTTTACTTCAGGAATGTCATTGATTTTTACAAGCAAATCGGCAAAATCGATTCCGCCGAAATTATAGCTGTTTACATTTTGACCGAGTAACGTAATTTCGTATTTTCCGGAATTAGTAAGTTTTTCAATATCCAAAAGTATTTTTATAACCGGTCTTGATTCTTCGGGGCCGCGGACATAAGGGACAATGCAATACGAGCAGAAATTTGAACATCCCCGTGTTATAGTTATAAATTCAGAAAAGGTTTCATTTGTTGTTCTTGATGTTGTATAGTAAAAATCTTTTTTTAGGATTTCCGATATTTTTTCTATTTCATTGGCAGGGATAATATGGTCTATATAAGGAAATTTTTTCTTAAGACTTTCCTTTAATCGTGATGCAACACAACCCAGCACAACAATTTTTAATTTTTCATTTTTAATTTTTAATTGTCCTAAGTCGCCTATATAACTAAATGCGCGATCTTCAGCGTGCTGTCTGACTGTGCAGGTATTAATAATGATGATATCGGATTCATTCAGTTGTTCGGTCAAAGAAAATCCTTTTTCAATCAGTTGCTGTGCAACAGTATCCGAATCTGCCACGTTCATCTGACAACCGAAGGTGCGTATGAAAAACTTAATAGACATAGTATTATTACATAAACAAATTTAAATTTATTAAACCCTTCCGTAGCTTTAGCGTAGGAGGGTTCATTTGGCAACCGAAAGCTTTTAGGAAAAATAGTTTAATTTCTTTAATATTTTGCATTTTTATATTTACTCAGCTGAACGTGTATGATTATTTTATAGGTAATTTTATCTTAAAAGTTGTTCCCTTACCAATTTCGCTTTCAACTTCAATAGTCCCGTTGTGTTTCTGGACTATTTCATAGCATAAACTCAGACCCAATCCTGTTCCTTTTCCTACTTCCTTTGTTGTAAAAAATGGCTCAAATATATGTTTTTTTACTTCTTCTGTCATTCCTTTCCCTGTATCTGATATATCTATCTCTATTTGATTTTCAGTTTTTTTTGTAGTAATTGTTATTCTCCCACTCTTTGGCATTGCATCTATTGCATTGTTACACAAATTCATTATTACTTGTTGTATCTGATTCTTATTCGTTGTTGTCTGTGGTATATCTTTACCATACTCCTTAATTATCTCTACACCCTTTACTCTTACTTGTGCTTCTACTTCTACTAACATCAGTGTATCTTCTATCACTGTGTTTATATTTACTATCTCTGCTTGCGTCTTGTCTGCCCTTGAAAATATTAACAAATCCCCTACTAATTTTTTACATCTTATTGCCTCTCGTTCTATTGATTTTAATGGCATATACAAAGGATTATCTTCCGTTATGTCTTTTACAACTATCTGAGAAAACCCAAGAATCACTCCCATCGGATTGTTTATTTCATGTGCTACACCTCCTGCTAATTGTCCTACTGCTGCCATCTTTGTTGTTTGAACTAATTTCTCTTGAGAATCCTTAAGTTCTTTTGTCCTTTCTTCAACTTTTTGTTCTAATGTTCTATTGTATTCTATAATATCTTCCTTGGATTTTTTCAAATCTTTTATCATTTTATTGAAAGAATTAGATAATTCTTCAATTTCATCCCCAGTTTTTATATCAAGTAAGACATCCATATTCCCCTGTGCAATATAAACCGAAGCTTCCCTCAATTTCATTATAGGGATGGAAATGCTGCGGGAGATTTTGAAGCTTAAATAAAATACTATAACAATAAAGAGAAAAAGCAATCCTAGTTGTATATTCCTCATTTTATTTATAGTAGTTTTAATTCTAGTAGTAGGTACCAAATTACTCAGCATTCCAGTAATCTTCTCGCTATCGTCTCTTATCGGTAAAAAACTAGATTCATAATCAATTCCGTTTATTTTCATTTCTGTCGAATATGTTTCTCCCTTTTCTAAAACCTTGCTCAAAATTTTGGGATCATCGATTGTTGCCATGTCTGCTCTCTCAAATCCGACAATAGTTGAAGCTAAAACCTCATTACCGTAATAAATTATAGTGTCTGTTCCAATTGCGTTCTTAATATCATCAACTAGAAGAAGACTAAATCCAACATTTACCGTTCCAATAAGATTGTTGGCATCATCATATATTGGAGCTGCTGTATTGAGCCAAAAATCAGTTTTATGGGCACCTTCCGGTTCGAGTTCTAAAAAAGTAACTGCTTTGCCGGTCGAAAGAACTTCGCTAATAGTTTTTCTATGTTTCCTATCCTCCCCAAATTTTATCTTTTCCAATGACGATTTTTCAGCATCAGCAATCAAAAATCCATTTTTATCTGTGATATCAAGGCATTCAACTCCAAATTCTTGATATAGAGGGAAGTATAATTTATTCATGTAATTCTGTGTTTTATGATTGTTCCCCTTGAGTAATAGACTTTTTAGCATTTCATCGTTCTGGAAATTTTTTGTAAGAAATCTCCCTTTTTTTATATATCTGTTGTATAAATTCATAGCTGACCTTTGCTCTTTTTCCAGGTTTAAGTGTATCTCATCATGTAATGACTTAGTTGCTCTATTTACCGAAACAGTTGTCAATAACAATATCGGGATAACTGCAGTTGCAAGGAATCCAAAGGTCAATTTTTGTTTTATTCTCATATTATTTATTCTCCTATATTTCCAATATTTTAATCGTTGCGGAATGCCACGCACTTGTTATCTTCCATTTTCCAGCGATTGATCCGCCACTGAATCGTCGGTGGATAGGTATTTCCTTTGTATTCCCCTTGAAATTATACTCAAAAACGTTAATAAATTACTGTATTTTTCAGTTTTCCCCTCGTTGAATGGTTTTACAGGTTCAGAGCATCTGACAGCCGAAAGTGCGTATGTAAAACTTAATAGACATATATAACTCAAGAGTAAATTAATTTTAATAAATCCTTCCGTAGCCTTGGCGAAGGAGGATTCATCTGAAAGCCAAAAGTGCGTATATAAAACTTAATAGACTTATTTAAAATTATTCTAAATTATCTACTATGGTTTTATATTTTTCATGAATAAGTTTTCTATCAAATTCCCAGGATTCCTGAAGCATATTATCTTTTTCTTCCTTACTAAAATATTCCATTATAGGAATAAAAAAATGTTTGTCCTCTTTTTCAATGTGCACTGGATAAAATTCAATTAATTCTTTCATAATCCCAATTATTTCATTAATTGAATCTTTACTTCCATTTAAGTAATTTTCTTTGGCAAGGACAAGCCTTTTTGTAGCTTCTCTCCCCCAAATGTGTTCTTTGATCAATTCATCCATGATTTTCTTATGTTCGTTTGTAATTTTTTTCTTTTTGAGTTCCCGGAAAAGAATATCTTCTTCTTTTCCATGATGGCATCTATCGGCATATGTTTTAATGAAATCAACTGCAGTGTCAATGAGACTAACATTTAATATATTTGTTTCAGAAATACTGATTAATTTCATATTGAGAATCTTTATCATTCTTTCAATCAGCCGATGTTCTATCATCAGGGGTCCAATTGGCAGCATTTTATACTCCTCTTTATAGTATGCTCAAAAACGTTAATAAATTACTATATTTTTCAGTATTTCCCGTTTGTTTTCAAAACTCATATTTTCTTTTATGCTTTTGTATCTGTTTTGACAATTTGCTAATTTTCTTTTTTGTTACTAATTTTTCATTATTTGATTTTATTTTTTCTTTGCGAGTTGCTAAGTATCTAAGTTCTTTTTTTAATTTAATATAACTTTGAAATCGTTTAGGATCTAAGTCCCCTTTTTCTATAGCACTTCTAACAGCACATCCCGGTTCATCTATATGCTTGCAGTCTCTAAACCTGCAATTATCGGCTAAACTTTCCAAGTCACTGAAAGTATTTTCTAATGTATCTTCATTTTTCCACATTTGAAGTTCGCGTAAACCCGGATTATCAATAACAATTCCTCCTCCTGGGAGAATTATTAATTCTCTGTGAGTTGTTATATGTCTTCCGTGACTATCCGATTCGCGTACAGCACCGACTTTTAACCTTTCTTCACCTAATAAACAGTTAATTATTGTTGATTTGCCCACGCCCGAAGAACCTATAAAAGCTATGGTGATTCCTTTTTTAATATATTTATTTAGAATCTCAATTCCGCTGAAATTACGGGCACTTAGAGTGTGTACAGGAAATCCGGCTGAAATAGATTCCACTTCTGCTATTTTTTTCTGAATATCAGAACATACATCTGTTTTGTTCAGTAAAATAACCAGTTTTGCACTGCTATCCCATGCAAGAGCGAGATAACGTTCGATACGTCTCAGGTTATAATCCCCGTCAAGGCCGTTTACCAGGAATACAATATCTATATTAGCAACTAATATTTGTTCTTCCGTTATATTACCGGCTTCTTTTCTGGAGAATTTACTGAATCTTGGAAGGATACCCTCAATTATTGCAAAGTTGCCTTCGGGTGATAATCTTGCTATTGCCCAATCCCCTACAACAGGGAAATTACCACTTGATTTAGCGTTAAGACGGAATTTTCCTGATATTTCCGCTTTAAACTCGCCGAGATTGCTATATATCCAGTATATTTCTCTTTGAGCTTTTACTACTCTTGCCGGAAATATTTCTTTAGTTTTAATTTCATTAAAATGTTTCTCAAAAAATTCATTCCATCCCAAATCTTTTAAATCCATTGTTTACCCTAAAACCCTTGTTATTTCTTTATTACTCTTTTCATTTTCATTTTTTATTTAATAGAACTGAGTAGTTTCTTTTTATTTCAGGATAATCTGTAATTTCTAAACCTGCGGATTGGGCAATAGATAACGTTTCATTAAAACCTTCTTTAGTTTCATGGGATTTTGGGTCCGAAATTAATATTTTACTGTTATGTTTCATCGAGCTAACAATCTCTGAGAAAAGGTGTTTTTTATCGGGGACTTCATGTATTACGGCAAATGCTAATACAAAATCGATTTTTGTAGTTAAGTCGTCTATTTGGAGAGAATCTTTGCTACATAAGCGAGTTTCAATTATTTCAGATACAGCGGTTTTGATGGCACGTTTTCTTAAGGAACTAAGCATCCTTTCCTGGACGTCAACACAAATTAGTTTTCCGCTATCACCTGTCATTTTAGCAAGCGGAATACTGAAAAATCCCATTCCGGGACCGATCTCTAAAATTGTCATCCCTTCCCGTATATATGGACTTAATATTTTTTTAGGGTTATCCCATAAACGTCTTAAAGGACTTATCAATAGATAACCCAGCCACCAAGGACATATAAGATTCTTATTTTTAGGCATTTTCAATAGGTTTAATATGTAAATTATAGCATTTTAATACTTAAAAATAAAGCAGATTTTCGATAGAAAAAAAAACAAGGAATAACATTATTCCTTGTTTTTTTTGAATGATTATAAATTTATATTAATAACCTCGTACGAAAATGTTACCAACACGAATTTCTTATTATAATTAACTTAATAAATACTATAATCTGTATTTTCTAACGGGGCTTTCTAAAATTATTTGCCGAATATGCTCCAAAGTCCAAGTTTGTCGCCGTTACCGAGGGTTTGTTTTTTCAACTCACCTTCAGTAGCGTATCCGTACATGGTTAATTCTGATGTTTGTAGCCGATATAGGTCACTTAATGACAATACGTGTCCGGCTTCATGAGTAGTAATATTCTGCGCATCAAAAGCAGCCGGATTTGCTATTCCCCATGGCAAATCAGTGTTAAAAGCCATATCGAATTCAAGTATTATTTTTGTACGGGTGTTATAGATTATTTGAGTAATAGCTATTACATCCGAACCGAAAAGAGTGGTTAATGGTTGCCATGAAACGGTATTAGAATTATCCCTTTCAAGATTGCCGCCGATTATAACTGCCGGTGGATTGAAAATCTCTTTGCTTGACCAATTATCCCATTCTTCAAATCCTTTTTCAACTACAGCAAAATAGGTTGATGAATTTATGCCGTAACTGACAGGTAAACTTGCCCATCGTAACCCTTTTGCTATAAGTTTATAGCTTGGATTATCTTCGCCGGCTGATACAGGCGGAGTATTATTTTTTGCCTTACGGAAAATAAATAGCATTTTCTCCAGCTCAGGCTCGCCTTTTACCGGGTGAATCATCACTTTTGTCCTTATGTCTTCATCATCACTCGGCTGTTCAGCAATGGCAATTTTACTACTACAAACAATTAAACAGGTTGTCAATAAGAAGAAAAACAACACAAACAGCTTTTTCATATTTACCCTCCCGAAGGTTCGCTTAACTCTCTGCGAACCGTAGGCCTCGCCAGTGGTCCGTCTCCGCCAGTTGGCGGATGGCGGAAGTGGCGGGCTTGTTTTTACCTTGATGAGTATTTTCTAAATTATATCAAATTTTTTTTATTTCAACAAGTTAATATTTTGCAGTGTAACTACCGTTTGTTTTATTTGAATCTTTTTTTGCTTTTGATTTTAGTTCTGTCAATTTCTCTATTATTAGAGGAAGTTGCGGAAATGGTTGTTTCTCGTTAGTTAGAATGCCTATAGAAATTGTCATGAAAGGATATTCTTTTAATTTATCATCAAAATCTCTTGCAATCATGAAGCCTCTTGTTACATCCACTTCATCGTAGTGCTCAACAATCGATTCATCAAATTCTTTTGTAATATATTTAGAAATAGAATTTAGTTTGTCGGTGGTTGTTATTAAAATGAAATCGTCCCCCCCAAAGTGTCCGATAAAATCATCGGGATTACCCATTTCATTTATAGCCATTTTTAAAATATTTGATATGAATAATAATACTTCATCACCTTTTTTATAACCGTATAAATTGTTGTATATTCTAAAATCATTAATGTCTAAATAGCAAAGTGCAAAACTACCCTTCATATCTATGCGATTGGTTAGTTCTCTTTCTATATAAAAATTTCCGGGAAGTTTTGTTAGCGGATTGTATCCTAACTTATCGCTATGCCTTGAAAGCAGCCGTTCTAAAATTATCTGCAATTCGGTGACGTTAAAGGGTTTTGTTAAAAAATCATCGGCGCCTATTTCGATGCCTTTTGTTATTTCATCAGGACCTATTTTATTGGATGTGTATAAGACTATAGGTAAATTTCGTGTTTTTGGATTTTCTCGTAGTTCACAGCATACTTCGTAACCGGACAGTTTGGGCATCATAATGTCAAGAAAAACAAGATCCGGCAATTCGGTTTCTATACTTTTTAATGCTTCTTCTCCGGAATTTACCACGTTAACGGAATATCCATATGATGTAACAAAAAGCAATTCAAGATACTGAAGTGTGGTTTTATCATCGTCTACAATAAGGATTTTTTTCTTCATATTGTACTAAAAATGTATTAAGTATTTTATAATTATCTTTGTTTGAAGAGCTGAGCAAATGATGATATCGCAAAATACATAAAGCCGCATTGAAATAACAAAATAAGAGGTATTAGATAATATAAATGAGATTTAATAGTTAAAAATAATACAAAAGTAAAATATGTAGCCATTATAATCTCGGCATAAAAAACTATGGTCTTTCTTGATTTATAGTTTTTATTGTTAGGATCTTTCTGTTTTTGACCCTGGGATATACCATATTTAGGAGTTCTAACAAATTCACTGCTATGCCCCGCAATTCCTTCAAGAACGAATTTTGCATTGTTGATTGCAAGCCCTATTCCTGCAGACATTAAAAACGGAATATACTTAAAAGAATCCCAGGAACTAAATCCAAGTTCTTTTTGAGAAGTATAATAAAAATAGAAAATAGACAGTGTACCGAGTATAAATATTGGAAGATCTATTAAAAAAATTTTTGTATGAGGAGTATTTAATCTTACAAGTATTGCCGGAATTAATAATAGTGAAACAATTGTTAATAACGGATAACTTAAATTACTTGTTAAATGAATCATTGCTTCAAATTTAACTTTAAAAGATGTTTTACTTTTTAATATTTCGCTTATAAGTTTTTTAGCTACTTGAATAGTACCTTTTGCCCACCTACCTTGCTGCATTTTGAATGCGTTTATATCTATAGGTAGTTCTGCCGGTGCTACTACTTCGGGAACGAAAATGAATTGATAACCTTTAATTTGTGCTCTGTATGATAGGTCCATGTCTTCGGTTAAGGTATCACCCTGCCATCCGCCGGCGACTTCAATTGCTTTTTTTAACCAGATACCGGCGGTTCCATTAAAATTAAAAAATCTACCCGAACGGTTTCTTGCAGTTTGTTCTATCAAAAAGTGGCCGTCCAAAATTATAGCTTGTATTTTAGTTAATAATGAATATTTCCTATTAGTATGTCCCCATCTTGCCTGAACCATTGCTATATTATCATTTGAAAAATAGGGCAGTATTTTTTTAAGAAAGTCAGGTTTAGGAATAAAATCGGCATCAAAAATTGCAACAAATTTACCTTTGGATGTTTTTAATCCGTTCTGTAAAGCGCCGGCTTTGAAACCATTTCTGTTTATTCTGCGGATGTAAGTAATATTAAAATTTTCATTTTTATATTTATTTACTATTTCTTCTGCTATTTTCTGGGTTTCATCAGTAGAGTCATCAAGAACTTGTATTTCCAATTTGTCTTTGGGATAATCAAAATTCGTGACACTTTCAATTAGACGGGATACAACATTTAATTCGTTGTAAATAGGTAGTTGAACGGTTACTACGGGAAATGGATCGGATAGCGGTTTTGTCTCCGGTGTGTTTCTTTTGTATTTTTTATAAAGATAAATCAGAACATAACGGTGACTTCCAAATATGATGAGTCCTGTAAGAGATGCAAAATACAAAAAAAGAAGAATATTGTTAATAGTCATTTTTACTCCTTACTTCTTCTGCTCAAATTTAGGTTGGCACTGTATACAATAACGTGCATATGGCATTGCTTTAAGACGTTCAGTTGGGATTTTTGTTGAACATCTTTCACAAATCCCATAATTGTCGTGTTCCATTTTATGCAAAGCAGATTCTATTGAATCAAGCATTACTTTTTCATTATCAGTGAGACCAAATATGAGTTCCTTTTCTTCACTATCGCCGGCTGCATCAATTTCGTCACCGACTATAGGTTCTTGCAAATCTTTCTGTTTTTTATGATCAACAGCTTTTAGCAGATCGTTTTTTCTTTCAGTAAGAGTTTTTTTCAATTCACTTAATTCTTTTGCATTCATAATATTATCCTCCAAGGTTTTGCCAAAAAGTCATTTATTCCGTTAGAGAGAGTTACCGGCAAAACCGATGGTAACCCTTGTTAAATAAACGTAGGTTTAATGCTAACGTTACATTAGACCGTTAAAGGATGAGGTTTTCTAACGGGGCTTATTTAACAACTCTAATGGTTTTAAGCGCGTCATTTTCCTGTCCGCTGATTCTAATATCTTTTTGTGATAATTCAAGGAGATAATCGCAAATCTCCTGGGTAATTCTTTCCCCAGGTATAAGTATCGGAATTCCTGGCGGGTAAGGAGTTAAAGTTTGTGCGCTTATATGTCCCACCGATTTGCTTAATGATACTCTTTTGTATTCTCTGGATAAAAATACATCTCTCGGAATAAGTACCATCTCGGTTGTTAATGATGGTAAATTTAAATTCCAATTTTTTTGCTCACCGTGATATTTTTTTTCTATATCTTCAAGCGCATTTACTAATCTATCCACATCTGCTCTTGTGGAACCTATTCCCATAATTGCAATTAAATTGAATATATCTGCGCAATCAATTTGAACATTATATTCTTCATTTAACAGATCTTCAATTTTTAATCCTGTTAGTCCGGTTTTTGTTACATTTATTGTAAGTTTTGTAACATCTAAATCATAACCTCTTGACCGTATATCTTTTCTTGTAAAGCATGTAAAGGTTTTTAAACGGTTAATTTTTTTTCTGCCATATTCTGCTGCCTGAATAACCTGCCCTAAAAGCCGCTCTCCGTGTAAAACCGCCTGTCTTCTTGCAAGATCGATAGTTGATAGGATAAAATAATTCGGGCTTGTTGTCTGAAGCATTGAAACCACTTTTTTTACCCTGTTTATATCAATATTATCAGAATTAACATGTAGAACCGAGCCTTGAGACATAGCCGACAGAATTTTATGTATGGATTGAACCACCATATCTGCACCGGCTTCAACAGCAGAAATAGGAAAATCTCTATGAAATCTTAAATGCGGACCATGTGCCTCGTCTACTAGCAATAGTTTATTGTTTTCATGGCAGATATTTGCAATTTCCAAAAGATCGCTTGTTACTCCGTTATATGTAGGGCTTGTAAGGAAAACAGCTTTTGCTTCCGGGAATTTTTTTATAGTTTCTGCGATTTGGTCCGGTTCCGCATCAAGGATAACATCAAGATTTTGATCGATTTTAGGTTGAATCCATATCGGCCAAATACCTGCTAAAATTATACCGCCTAATACGGATTTATGAATATTTCTTGAAAGAATAACAGAATCGCCCGGTTTACATGCGGAAAGAAACATCGCTTCATTACCTACGGAAGAACCATTAACTAGAAATAGCGAATGTTCAACCCTGTAAGCTTTAGCCATTAATTCTTGTGCTTGTTTTATACAACCGGTCGGATCATGCAGCGAATCAACTTCCGGAAAGACTGTTACGTCCATATAATAAACTTTTTTTCCGGTAAAATCTAGCAATTTTTTATCAATACTTCTGCCATTTTTATGGCCCGGAGTATGAAAAGAAACCATTCTCTTTTTTGCATGTTCAAGAACAGTTTCAAATATTGGTGCGTTTGATTGATTTTTTTTCATTTTTATTTACATCAACAGGTTAACTTCCTAGTTGTTAATATCAAAAAAGATGAAATATAACAATATAAAATTTTGAAATGCTTGTCAAGATATTTTTTATTTATTTTAATTTTTTATTGTCTTATTCATGCTGCCGGTTCTATAACCTTCTAAATCAAGCGTAATATATTTATAATGATATTTCTTTAAAATGTCAACCATTTTTTTATAAATATTATTTTTAAAAATTTCCTTAAATTGATTTTCATCTATTTCTATTCTAGCAGTATTTTCATAGTCGCGTAATCTTAGATTTTTTAGATGCAACTTTCTTAATTCATTTTCAGCTTTACCGATTTTTCCTAATTTTTTAACCGTAATTTTGCTGCCATACGGAAATCTCGAGGCAAGGCATGGAGAAGCTTCTTTATTCCATGTCGGAAGATTAAATTTTTTTGATAAAATTCTTATATCATCTTTTGAAAGTTTTGTATCAAATAACGGATGTTTTATCCCCCATTTTTTTGCTGCTGCCATTCCGGGGCGGTAATCGTTTCTATCGGAATAATTTGTTCCGTCGCAAACTGCGTCTATTTTGTTTTGTTTAGCCAGCTTTGTTAAATTACAAAAAAGTTCATCTTTACACCAAAAACATCTTTTTGGTGTATTGCAGGCAAAATTCTTGTTTTTTAATTCATTGGTTTTTATAAAAATATTTTTAATTCCAAATTTGCTGATTATTTTTTTTGCAGTTATTAAATCATTTTTTGGATATGTTTCCGAAATAGCGGTAACAGCAAAGATATTTTTTTTACCAAGCGTATCCGCTGCAACTTTAAGTAAAAATGTTGAGTCGGTACCCCCGGAAAATGCAATTAAAATATTTTTATATTTTCTTAAGATATTCTGTAAATTTTTTAATTTATTCTTTAAATCTTTTTCCAATTTCTGCAAACCAACCTCCGCCTAAATGATGAACCGTTTTTATTTTGTCGGTATTTATCGATTCATCAAAATATTTTTCTTCCACATCAGCATATACGACTTTAGAAATAAAAAACAAAACATCAGAATATCTATATTTTTTTACTACTTTACATTCCAGATGAGCAAAGCATTCTTTAATTTTTGGAGCTTTTACAATTTTGGAATTTATAGTTGTAAGCTTTGATGCTTTAAATTTGTTAATATTTTCTCCGGTATGGTTACCGCAATATAAAATACTACGCATTAGTTTTTTGTCAGGTATGTTCATAACAAATTCTTTTGATTCTTTTATTGATTTTTGAGAATACGCCTGATTTCCTACTGCGATTGCCACAAGTGGAGGTTCGGAGTTTACTACAGAAGTCCATGCAATTGTCATAATATTAGGTTTGTTGTTTTTATTTATAGTTGTTATTAAAGCAATAGGCCCATGATTTATTAATCTATAAGCGATTTCCGGCTTAATTTTCTTTAACATTTACTCGTTACTCATTACCCGTTACCCGTTACGGTCTTTAAAAGTTTCTTTGCCTTCTTAAATGCTTTTGCTCTATGGCTTATTTTATTTTTTTCTTTGGTTGTTAATTGTGCAAAAGTTTTTTTAAGTTTTGGATAATAAAAAACCGGATCGTACCCGAAACCATTTGTGCCTTTTGGTTCGTTTGTTATATAACCATAAACAGAACCTTCCGTTGTTTTTATTGAACCATCTTCAAAAGCAATTGCAACTACTGTTGTAAATTTTGCTTTTCTTTTCTTATAAGGAACATTTTTTAAAAGTTTCAATAATTTTTTATTATTATCTTCATATCTGCAACCTTCACCCGCAAATCTTGCCGAGTACACTCCGGGTTCACCGTTTAAAAAATCAACTTCGAGACCGCTGTCATCGGCAATAGAAGTAATTTTTGCAATTTCAAATATCTCTTTTGCTTTTTTTATTGCATTTTCTTCTAATGTTTTGCCGTCTTCAATTATTTCCGGGAAATTTTTGAGAGTAAGAATTTCAAAACAATTACCGAGTATTTTGTTGATTTCTTTGATTTTGTCTTTATTTTTAGTAGCTAAAACAATTTTATTTTTTTTTAATGACATTTTTTTGCATTTCTATTATTTCAAAAATACCTTTTTTTGCCAGCTTGAGCATTTTATCAAGGTCTTTTTGCGAAAAAGTCGCTTCTTCACCTGTCCCTTGAATTTCAACAAATCTACCTGTATCTGTCATAACGACATTCATATCAACCGACGCTTTATTATCTTCATGCGCACATAAATCTAAAAGTATCTCATCTTTATAAATTCCCACGGAAATTGCCGCTATATAATTTTTTATTGGAATTTTGTCAATGCTTCCCTCATTTTTCATTTTGTTTAATGCGTCGTAAAGAGTAATAAACGCACCATTTATAGATGTCGTTCTGGTTCCACCATCTGCCTGAATGACGTCACAATCTATTAAAATTGAACGTTCTCCAAGCGCTGGCAGATCTACTATTGATCTAAGCGACCTACCAATCAATCTTTGTATTTCCTGTGTTCTTCCGGAATTAATAGATCTTTGTCGTGAATTTCTTTGGGTGCCGGCTCTTGGCAAAAAAGCGTATTCTGAAGTAACCCAGCCGGTGCCGCTATCTTTTAAATGATTGGGAACGGAGTTTTGTATTGTTGCTGCACACAAAACTTTTGTGTTTCCGCATTGTATTAAGCAGGACGCATCTGCATATTTTTGATAATTACGGACAATCTTAATTTTTCTTATTTCATCAAATTTTCTTTCATCTATTCTCATTTTGTTTCCTCAGCAGTTATTTTTTTAGCAAGTTTACTTGCACCATCTTCTACTATATCATTCAAAAGTTCAATTGGATAAATCCAATTATTTTTTGCAGCTCTAAGTTCAATAGAAGAAGCTATTGTTCCCGTTTCAATGTCCACAATTCTTAAATTTACATTCAGTTTTGCTCTGGGATAAATTGTTCTGCCGTATTGAGTTATGCTTCCAAAAACCATAGCATCAACGTTTGCCAATTTACCGATTTTTACCGCAGTATTTACATCGGTAATCCCTGTTGCCTGAAGTTTTTGCTCTACAAGTATTTTATCTATGTTTTGTCTTTCAACTACCTGAAATTTACCTTCCTTTGCCAATCCCGCTATCAATTTTTCCTGAATTATTTTGGAAGGATTCTGATATTTCTTTTTTTCCTTATCAGTTCTTTCATCACTAAATTCCAAAATTGCTATTTTCTTTATGTTCTTGGAGACCACAACTTTTTTTGGTTGAAAATAATAACTTGAGCACCCAAATAAAACAGACACAAAAACTAACTGCAAAACCAAAGACAATTTTCTCATATTATTTCCTCCCGTAGGTCTCGCCAAGGATTTCTTGTCCGCCAACGATTTAGTGGCGGAACTGGCGGACCGAAGGCCTCGCCAACGGTTTAGTGGCGGGCTTGCCCCACAATGGTGGGTCTAATGCCTCTCCCATGTTCACAGGGCGGGCAATATTTTTTACTTAATATCTAAATTTTTTACTATTTCTTCCAGTTTTTTCTTTTTATCGTATAATTCCTGAAGTTTTTGTTTTACACGTTCAACTTCTTCAGGATTTGCTTTTTCTAAGAAGTTTTTATTTGAAATTTTCGCTGCACAGACGTTTGCTTCCTGATTGATTTTGTGTATTTGTGATTCAAGACGTTTTTTTTCTTTTTCCAAGTCTATTTTACCTTCTAAAAGAACAAAAATTTCAATATTACCGATAATTGCCGAAGCAGATAATTTGGGTTTTTCTGAAGTTTTTGAAAATTTGATTTCTTTAACTTTTGCCAGAGAATTTATATATTGTTTATTTTCATTTATTATTTTTTCAGATTCATCGGAAGAAATTTTTATGATTATATCTACTAAATCCGATTGTTTAACGTTCATTTCAGAGCGGATATTTCTAATTGCGGTAATAACTTCTATAACTTCCCGGATTTCTTCATCAGCAGTTTTATCAGTTTCAGATTCATCATATTTCGGATAATCGGATATCATAATACTTTTACTTTGTTTTTTTAGATTTTGAAATATTTCCTCGGTTATAAACGGCATTATCGGATGCAAAAGTTTAAGTATTTTCTCAATTATTTCAATATGAACTTTTTGTGTAGTTGATTTTGTCTTTTCATCATTGCCGTACAGACGGGTTTTAGAAAATTCCACATACCAGTCGCAATATTTTGACCAGATAAATTCATATAAGAGACGCGAAGCTTCTGAAGGATTGTAATCCTCAATTGCTTTTGTAACATTTTTTATAGTTAAATTTAACTCTGAAAGAATCCATTTATCGGTTAATTCTAAATCATCGAGATTCTTCGCGGAGCTCCCGCCAGAGGCGAGGCTCGCCAAGGGCGGCAGAATGACGGCATTTTGGTCTAAGTTCATCATAACGAATCTTGAAACATTCCATAGCTTATTGGCAAAATTTCGTGCCATTAAGAAATTTTCATCTGAAATCTGCATATCACGTCCGGGAATCCCCTGGTATGCAAGTGCAAAACGCAGTGCATCTGTTCCGAATTTTTCCATAATTCCTAATGGGTCAATAACATTGCCAAGTGATTTTGACATTTTTTTGCCCTTGGAATCACGGACGATACCGTGTATGTAAACATCATGGTAAGGAACATTATTTCTAAATTCAAGACCCATCATAATCATTCTTGCAACCCATAAATAAAGTATTTCATGGCCTGTAACCAAAACATCGGTTGGATAGTAATATTTTAACTCTTTTGTTTCTTCGGGCCAGCCAAAAACAGACATAGGCCATAGTGCCGAAGAAAACCAAGTATCAAGCACATCAGGATCGCGAATAAAATCGGATTTCCCGCACTGCGGGCATTTTTCAGGCTGTTTTTCAGAAGCAAAAACACCTTTTGAATCAATATTTATGTTTCCTACTTCATAATCTTTAACTTTTTCCTTTATTTGCTGAGGAGTAAGTTTCAAAGTTTCTAACATCCATTTTATACTGACAGCTTTATCATCCAGAGTGCCAAGTATATGTTCTCCTGCGCAATTCATGCAATACCAAAGCGGAATCTGATGTCCCCACCATATTTGGCGGGAAATGCACCAATCTTTAAGATTTTCCAACCATAAAAGATAGGGTTTTAGCCACTTTTCAGGGAAGAATTTTGTCTCTTCAGTTTTCGCAGATTCCATTGCCCGTTTTGCCATGCCGTTCATCTTTAGGAACCATTGTTTTGAAATTAACGGTTCAGTGGCTGTATCGCACCTGTAACATCGAGTGATCGGCAGTACATAATTCTCTTCTTTTTCAAGCAATTCTTTTTCTTTAAGTTTTTCAATAAGTATTTTTCTTGCTTCATAACGGTCTTTGCCTATTAATTCATTTGCTTCAAAGTTTTTAATTGGCTGTCCGTTAAGATCATTAATAATAAAACTTGTAATTTTTGCTTCTTTGTCAATCGCATGAATCAATACAAGATTATGTCTTCTTGCTGTTTCTGCATCGTTGCGGTCGTGAGCAGGTGTTATTTTTACTGCACCGGTTCCGAATTTAGGGTCAACCATTTCATCGGAAATAATCGGGATAATACGGTTTACAAGCGGAAGAACAGCATTTTTACCTATGAATTTCTTATATCTTTCGTCATTTGGATTAACCGCAACTGCGGTATCGCCTAACATCGTTTCGGGCCGAGTTGTTGCAACGATTATTAATTTGTCAGATTCGTTCTGAATAGGATATTTAATATACCAAAGCTTTCCTTTTTCGTCTTCCTGTTCAACTTCGCTTTCATTTAAAGCTGTTCCGCATCGGGGGCACCAGTCAACAATACGTTCTCCGCGATAAATAAGTCCTTTTTCATATAATTTGGTAAATGCGTAGTTTACAGACTTTGAACGCCTATCATCCATTGTGAAACTTGTCTTGTCCCAGTCGCATGAACACCCCAATTTTTTAAGTTGATATAAGATAGTATCTCCGGTTTCTTTCCTCCATTTCCACATTTCCTCAAGGAACTTATCACGTCCGATATTTTCCCGCAATATACCAGCTTTTTTCAATATTCTTTCAACCACATTCTGAGTAGCTATTCCGCCATGATCAGTGCCAGGAACCCAACAAGAATTGAAGCCATTCATCCTTTTAAAGCGAATAATTATATCTTGAAGTAAATTATTAAGTGCGTGACCCATATGAAGCGATCCGGTTACGTTTGGGGGAGGTATTACAATCGTGAATGGTTTGGAATTATTAGGTTCGGAATGGTAAAGTTTGTGTTCTTCCCAGAAATTAAGCCATTTTTTTTCAATTTCTATTGGTTCGTAGGTTTTAGAGATTTCCATAATAAAGGCAATTAAAAGTTAAAAGTAAAAAGTTATAATTAAATCTTTCTTTTTACCTTTTATTTGAATTTTTGATGAGTATTAACTATATCAAATTTTGCAGTAAAAATCAATAAAATAAAGACTGAAAAAAAAGTAACGAGTAATGAGTAACGGGTAATGAGTAAAAAGTTTATATTTTGAAATCTGTGTAATCGTCGTTCAAAATCTGTGTAATCAGTGATTGTTAGGTTTTTAACAATCACATAAAAAATAGCTTGACAAAATATTTGAAATTCTTTATACTTATAGGGCGCAAAAAAAACAGATAAAATACTGATAAATCTGTTTTAATTTTTTATTTGAAAAATTATATGAAAAGTAATAAGCACAAGATGTTAACATTTATGATAGTTCCCCATTCTACAAGAAAACCAATTACCCTTGATTTATCAAAAGGGTTTATTTTCTCTTTAGTTATTATTTTTGTAGGAATTATTGTATGGGCGAGTCTTATAATTCATAAACAAATTGATTATTGGAGTATGATTTCTGAAAATAAAGTGCTCACAAAAGAAACTGAGTATTTTGCAAAAGAAATGTTGAAAACCAGGCAAATGGCTGATGATTTAAGAGAAATGGACAGGGAACTTAAAAAATTGATAGGCCTTAAAAATAAAAAGAACATTATACAGTCGGGCGGTCCTTCTGTCTCCGAACTTGAAAATATAACAAAATATTTGACCGAAAAAAATTTATCAATTACCCCACAGGAATTTAAGGAACATTTTTCTGCGCTACAAAATGAAACTAAGGAATTAAAAAACAGTTTTTATGAGACATCAGAGTTTATAAAAAATGAGAAATCCAGATGGGCAGCTACACCATCTATGTTTCCTTGCTACGGACGTATTAGTTGCCCTTTCGGACCGCGTATACATCCTATCAAAGGTCACAAAGAAATACATTTGGCAATTGATATTGCAGCTGATAGAGGAGTACCTATAAAAGCATCGGCTGCCGGTGAAGTGATATTAGCAAGTTGGCAGCCCGGGTATGGAAAATTAGTGGTTATTGAACATAACTGGGGTTTTATGACGCGTTATGGGCATTGTTCTTCTATTATAGTAGAACAAGGGCAGAAAATTAAAAAAGGACAGATTATCGCTTATGTGGGCTCTACCGGATATGCAACTGCTCCCCACCTTCATTATGAAGTATGGAAAAATAGCGTTGCACAAAATCCACAAAAATATTTAACGGAAGCAATACTTAAATAACAGCAAGTTAAAAGTAAAAAGTTAAAAGTTTAAATAGAAGCAAGAAAACAGGTAAGTTAAAGGTATAAAGTTATAATTAAATCCTTAATTTTCATTTTAACTTTTAATTTAAACTTGCCTCTCTTGGGGGTTCAATGTTTGGAAAAAAAGAAAATATAGGCAGGGTTGAAACAATAATATCTACCGGTACAGAAATAAAAGGTGATGTTTCAACTGAAGGAACCGTCCGTGTTGATGGACTTGTTGACGGGCATATTTTAAAAGCGCATGGTGTTATTATAGGCGAAGCAGGAAAACTTACAGGTGATGTAAAAGCCGAATCGATAGTAATCGGCGGTGAAGTTTCCGGAAATGTCGACGCTTCGGCAAATCTTGAATTATTGGCAACAGCAAAGGTATACGGAGATATAAAAACACAAATGCTTTCAATACAGGAAGGCGCAGTTTTTGAAGGTAAGTGTACAATGAGTGCTATCAAAAAAGAACCCACCGAAGATTAAACAAAAAATCAATTCAAAATTTAAAATGCAAAATTAAAAATTAAGGTTTTATTCCAACATTTTTCATTTTTAACTTTTAATTTATAATTGTTTTTATCCACTATTGATCACGGGTACTGCATAATACTAACTTTAAGGGGTTACTGAACTAATTCTGAATCTAAGAATTTAGGTCTTCCGTCAACATAAATAGCGATGTTGTTTTTTTGGTTGGATTTTACAAACCTCATAGCGGTGTTGGCATCTTTTATAAGTTTGGAATTATCTTCTCCTTTGCCGGAATAAGATATTCCTATTGATACTGTCAATTTCAGCTTATCATTGGATATTTTAAATAAATGTTTCTGTATAAGTGACTGCAGTGCCTTTGCAAAAGATATCGCCATATCAAGATTGGCATTAGGTAGTAATACTACTACTTCATCCCCGCCTTCAGCATATGCATATCCGTTGGACTCGGTAACGGAATTAATTAAGTTTTGATATTCAGGTAGTACCGTCTTATCCACGTTACTTTCAGTATATTCGGTATTTAACATTTTAAAGTTGTCGATGTCGAAATATAAACAAGAGGTGCCAAGTATGCTTTCTTTTGCAGAAGTTATGTCCCTTTCTTTTAGGTTCGGTGAATCTAATATTCCGAATTTCTCGGATTTCTGACGCTGACTGGTTGTTTTTAGTTTTTCCGTTTTTTGAGAAACATAATTTAATATTGATTCACAGCACTCTATTAAAAAATTAAAGTCTACAGGTATCTGGTTAGTGTTTCTGAATAATACATGATAACTGCTTGCAGGACAGGATAAAAAGAATTTGCTGTATATATAGGTTATTACTATTTCTGTAAGCGGATCTTCAAAATCAAATGATTTGTTTACTATTTTCTTCAGAGAATCGCGTAATTCAAAACTGCGTTTGGCTACTTCGACACTCTCATCATAAGTGTTGTCGTATCTGCTGGTTGAATGTTTTATGTATGCGACCAGTTTCTTTGACATCGTATCCAGCCTTTCAATTGAAATACTGAAAAATGTGTTGGCTAGTTTTATTGAATCATAATCACCGCTTTCGCTGGTTGCTTCATCTATAATTTTCTGTATTAATATTACTCTTTCTTCTTTTATTCTTTTTTTGTTTATGTTTTCTAACTCAGTGGTTAATAGGTGGTTGGTTACAATTACATTTATAAATCCAAGAAAACACCGCTGTTCTTCTTCAAAACAATTCCAGGGATCTTTGGATGCATCTTTTAATTTTGATAACCATCTTTCTGCCTGTTTGATTATTAAATTTAATTCTTCACTCATACTAGATAATTATACCTTTATTTTTACAATTTTCAATAAAAAAAACTATTGCTAAATTATAAATTATATCGCAATAATAGTCAACGACACTTTTCCACTTTTTCATGTCATTTTTCTACTATGTGTATTTTGGTATTTTTAAAGAATTTCGGTAGGTATTAATAAAAATAGTTCTACTATTCTGATGTCACCCTGAGGTTGCCGTGGCGACCGAAGGGTCTCGTTGTTAAAAACGAGATTCCCTGCCTGCCGTTAGGCAGGTTCGTTTCGCTTACGCTACTCTCCCGCCAAAGGCGAGGCTCGCCTATTTAAATTTAAATGAAAGGCGGCAGAATGACTTCAACGTCAATCACTATTTGCTAATCCCTAAATTCCATGAACCATTAACTATGAACTATCTTATTATCGCAAGCTTTCCTTTCTTCGTCTGTCCTGCGTTGTTCGTTATCATGTATATATACACACCGCTTGCTATTGGTTGTCCTTTATTATTCTTTACATCCCAGCTTAGTTCGCCTGCCGGAGTGTCTTTATCTTCTTCATATACTAATTCTCCGGATACATTGAATACCTTTATATTTGAATGCGTTGTCAGGTTAGCAAAATATATCTTTGTGTGGCCAATGCTTGGTTTAAATGGGTTCGGGTATGCATGTGCTGTGTTTAAGTCACTTTGTAATACTGCAAATATTCCGTAATAAGATAAGTGTTTTGTCTTTGTAGTTAATAATCTGTTGGTTTTGTCTATTGTAGTTGTCGTTACTTTTTCCCACCTGCCTGCCGAAGTTCCTACGGAGGCAGGATTCTTTGTATTATACGTACATACTATTAATTTTGTGTTGGTTATGTCTTTATCGTCAATACGGTTATCACTGTTTGTGTCTTTGTATGGCATAGTTATTTCTATGTCTTCTGAAAATTCTTTCTGCCCACTCTCCAGCTCTATCTGATATATATATCCTACCTGTATTAAATTCTTACTTACCAATGGCGCACTTTGCGGATTGATAGTTATTCGTAGCCTGTCGGTGGTGCCGTTGGTTAATACACCGGTGGATATCTTTACACTGCTTATCATGTTTGTGTAAGTGTCTATTACCTTTACAGTGTTTAACCTACGGTTGTCTATACGCTCGTTTTTGTAGTATGTATTGTTTCGTACGCTTTCGTATATGTCAGGATCGGTGTCGGTTACAGTTACTGTGATGTAACCTGCTTTCGTTTCCGTTACACCGTTTACGTCAGTTATTAAAGTCCTTATGTTGTATTGTGTGTTTGTATCAAGATTGCTTATGTCCCATTGAACGTAATATGGACTTGTAGTATCCGGATTTGTAAGACCTGCCTGTCCGGTAGGCAGGCCTGTCTGAGATGCTGGTATAGTTGTCCAGATTGTGTCAGTCGCCTTCTTGTATTCAAAGGTTACAGAAGATATACCGCTTACTGATGCGTCGCTTGCTACTGGATCAGCTAATAGCATTATCCGCTTGCCACTTACCGTTATCCCATTACCGGGTGCAGTCAGCTTAATTGCGGAATCGGATACG
>Ga0208246_1000457_pt1 | contig 33360 bp, 52 predicted proteins | sample RifOxyD2_FD_184039 | JGI IMG/M metagenome (GOLD analysis project Ga0208246, IMG submission 184039) | Soil microbial communities from Rifle, Colorado - Rifle Oxygen_injection D2 (SPAdes) | ecosystem: Environmental > Terrestrial > Deep subsurface > Rock core/Sediment | place: Rifle, Colorado... | reverse complement strand
TTTAAGCAAAGCCTCCCTATAATTTCACCTCTTCAAACACATGCCAGTGTGGTGAAATGGTAGACACGCCGGATTCAAAATCCGGTATAGCGATATGTGCCGGTTCGAGTCCGGCCACTGGTACCACTCCCTTATTTAAATCAGTCCAAAATCATCCAAAAAATCCCGCATAAACCCCTTGTTTAGCCACTTTGCCTATTTTTTATCTCCAAATTAATCCATCTCCACAATCAAAATATTAAATATTTTTGAGATAAAAGTACGATTATTATATATATTTGTACAACCGTTTTTAAAATGATAGTAATTTGGATTAGAAATGATAGTAACGTACCTTTTTTAGCTCTCATGTGGGCAAATCACTATCATTTCTAATTCAAATCTAAAAAATTATAATAGCTCCTCAAAATCAGTATACACTTACATTTTAAATTCAAAAAAATACTTTTACATTTTTTTTTCAAATTGCTTGAATCGGATAGGTCATAATATCGGATATTTAAATTAAGGAGTATCCTATGACGCTTACAAGACTACGAGAGTTGCACGCTAACATGCGAGCTAATGATATTACAAGATGCCGATTCCATTACACTTACCAGATACTAAATTTTGATGTTTTCTTTTTGACTGATAAATCACCGTACATTTTAATGTTTGGATTAATTGGTCACAACGTAGCATTTCAGGTAGATGTTAGACCCGGATACAATATCGATCCTATTATTCCAAGCGACATATATTCTTTGATATGTCGACTACTGAATTTACAATATGATCCGAATAGTCCATTCAAACCAAGTGCAATATTTGAACATTTTAATCAAAATATAAATGTCAATATAAATCGAAATAATCGCGTTCAACCTAATCAGATTGCACCATATTATCCAGACGTAGAAGAGGCAGATAGAATATATTTTATTGGATGGAGAAATAATGCTACTAATGAGCATGTTGGAGATTCTAACTTAGACAAAACGAGAAGATTATTAGGCGAAGATGCCTATTTATTTTCACAGCAGAATAATGTTAGTACAAGATGGACGGATGATGTCAACTTGGCAAAAGACTTTTTTTATCTTGAAATAGGCCAGTAATATTACTGGCCATGTATATCAGTAGTTTGTAATAAACACCTCCCGAACCGTTTTCTTGCTTCCAGCTCCTCGAAGGGTATAGTTGATCTCTTTGGTGGACGTGATTTTCATGTCCGAATAGAGCTCTCTGACCAGTTCACAATCGTTATAGCTCAATAGAAACTTACCCTTGATGCCGTGAAGCAGCTCTGCAAGTTTACGATGCTCTACCTCTCCAAACCCGCCCGTATGCTGATAGTACTTCTCGGTCGACACGTATGGAGGATCACAGTAAAAGAACGCATCCTCTTTGTCATAGGTGTTGATTAGCTTATCGAAGCTCATGTGCTCAATCGTGACAAACTTCAGTCGTTTAGACCACTGACCGAAGTCTTTGTAGATATCTTTCGGTCGACGTCCACTCTTGGCCATCATAGCAAACGTTGTCCCTTTGGCTCCGAAGCTCTGAGATAGCTGGTAATAGTAGAAAGCAGCTCTCTCGATATTGTTTCGTGGCTTCATGCGTCCGGAGAGAATATCAGCGAATAGTTCCCGGCTGATCAGTAGAGTATTGAGGTACATTGAGAGTGATTGAGGATTAGTTCGGATAGCACGATGGAGGTTGATCAGCTCACCGTTGATGTCGTTGACGACTTCGGATTGTTTGATAGTACATGGCTTGCGGTATAGAACGTTGAGAGCACCTCCGAACACTTCGACATAGAGCCGATGATCCGGGAAGAGTGCGACGATATCGTCGGCGAGTTTTGACTTTCCGCCTATCCATGCAAATGGGGCTTTGAGGGGGACTTTGCGATGCTGCATATAATTTCCTGACACCGTGTCATATTTTCACGGTCGAATTAAGATACCGGAGATAATTCCGGTACCGCAGCTATCTTGTGAAGAGGGTAGCGCGGGAGCTTCTTACAGGCACTTATCCAGTGCTGCTTCAAAATCATAAAGACAACTCTGTAACTTCGGATAGTTTTCCAAACGTGCTTTAGTCCACTGAACGATATCTCCGCTTTCAGGAGTTGGATCTTCACATTTTGGTTTTTTCGTTTCACATTTTTTCGTGATCGTTATCGGATCACATGGGGCTTGTTTCGTAGCGCACCCGGAGAAGATCAAAACGGCAGTTAAAACCATCAAATACAATGCTTTCATAATTTACCTCCCTCAGCATTTTTACGCGCTTCCTCTGCGATAGCATTCAGATCAGTACACTTATCTCCGGTTGGTACATACTTGATCGATGTGATGTACTTAGGCTTAGCTGCCATAGTTCGATTGAACTCTGCATCTTTAGCGATAGCGTCCAACTTATCACGCGCCATCCAAGCTTTCATGAAAGCGACATCTTTGACTTTGCCGGCAATCTCAGCCTCTTTAGTCTTAAGAGTTTGCTGGAGAACGTTGCGCTCTCCGGAGACGCTTAAATTATAAAATCCAAGAGCGATGATCACCCCGATTAAACCTACAATAACCCAGATCAGTACCTTACCAATAACGGTACTGCTTACTTCTGACAGTCGCATATTTCTCTCCGTATTTATAGACGAGCACCGAGTACTCGTAATTGATGTCGCAGTTAGATCGACATGACCGTTGACCTTTCCATGTAAAGCAACTCTGCCCTCGACGGCATTGTGCTTTTGCTTTTTCCCAATTCTCACCTCCGGCACGGTTGATTTCTTTAAGAACCAATCCGCCCCCGTTGTAAACCTGATACGTTACCCATAAACCATACTTAGGCTGATAGACCGACTTCATAATAATCGCTTGAGCTTTGAGTTGATCAGGGATTGCCTTGATACTCGCTACCCCTTTAGCCTTGAGCGGTTTTTGCCAAAGACGATACGTGATCTGAGGTAGTCCTTCTGACCCTACACCGTCGAGAGATAGGATATTTCGACACCCGGACTCTTGAACGAGCTGACCGACGCCGTTTTGATACGGGTAATTAACACCGAACTGCGAATAATGCGCTTTTCGTACATCCTGAACGTATGATCGACACCGTTGTATCGATCCGGCATACAGTGTCATAGATACGAAAAAAAGTACGATAATCTTCATAATCATCCACCCATTGCGAAACAGTAGATTATGATGATATAAAAAGCGATTACCATCGTCGTATGCTGCCAATTATTATCATTACCCCAGTCCACTTCTTCAAAGAGATGCTTACGCAAAATATGAGCGACTACCACTCCAACCGTCACAAGCAATGTTTTTGACAATACCAGCTGTATGATTGGAGGCAATATTTCATACAACCCGCTCAAAAATACAAACAACAATCCAAGCGATACAATTACCGCAAACCACAATCTTTTAAACTCTTTCTTCACTTTTTTCTCCTTAGTTTTCAAGTTCCACGTTTACCGTGTATCCAGATTCACTCCACGAATGACGCACCTGTTTGATCCCAAACGATGACGGCCATCCCGGTGGAATGTTGGATAGTTTCATCTTCGCCCCGGCGATCACGTTGATCCCCTCATATTCAAAGTCGCCTCGACCCGTTCCGCGATTGGCAGCTTCCAATTTGGATTTAGCTTTTGTTCGAGCGTCACTCTCACCCTTGAATGAGCCTTTTACTTGCAGGACGGGCTTACCGCTTCCAACCGTGACGCTTTTCGTCTTATTGTCTTTAGTGCTATGCCATGAAGCTTTGGCGGAGCCGTAAGAGGTTTTATCGAGGATCTCTATCGAAAGGTTTTTTGTCTGTTTGGCATCGATCTGCATGATCGGAAGCTCACTATTTTGATCTCCTCCGTTTTTAGGTCGGAAGAGGATCGTATCGTTCTTGATTGCGAACGTAGCCCCCAGCTCTTTGGCGAGGCGGCGCATAAACTCTAAATCACTCGTATTCGTATGGCTCTTATGGGTGTAGGAGTGTTTTGGAAAACTGTTTTTGACTTTCAGCCCGTGACGTGTAGCGATTTTATGGAGGATCTGATTAAGCGTTACATTGTCGAAAGACTCGGTACGCTTCTCTTTGATTCCGCTTCCGAAGTTCACTGGAGTTGCTGTAACTTCAATATGCATCGTCTCATATTCGAGACGAGGCTTGAGGACGCTAAATGAGCCGATATACCAAAGATTGCCTTTGTATCCTAGCCATACCTTTAGCTTGTCCTTGAACGATGGCGGTGTGAATGATTCACCTTGGAATTTGAGGGTAAGCCCGTCCGCTGTATCGTCGATGTCATCCGTATATTCGATCCCGATCAGATAAGGGCGCAGTCTCTCGGTCACATCTTTGCCATTAACGGTGATCTTAAAATCCGGAAACTTTACCATAGGCTAACTCCCGTCTCTGATTGTTCAGGTTCGGCGATATCAGGCAGATACACTTTGTCACCACTTTGGAGGATCGGAGTACTCATGAGATGCGAATTGTTCATCATCACCTCATTCATGACATCGAGTGTTCCGTAATGCTGATAGATAATCACGTCGAGGCGGTCGCCTTTAGTCGCTACAGTGTATCTCATGATCTGACTCTTTTTAGATCGATATCGAAACCAATTTTTACCGATTTACCATCATCGAGGAATACGGATCGATCTTCGCTGATCTTGGTTATCTTAAAATCTCCGAGGACATCCCCATACCCCATAATAAAAGGTACGGCTTGCTTTTTATCGGCTATTGCTTCGAGAGCGGCGAGAGGTTTCAGACCGCTTTTGAGTGTGATTAGGTTTCCGCTGATACTGATCTCTTCGACATCTTTACCGACGCTTTGAGAGCTTTCATAGTCCTGAGCTTTTGGAATGTCAGCAAAGCTATAGGTCACGGTTCGATTCATACGGTCGAAGTATTTGTCATTGAGATTAAAAGCGAAATCGCCGATCATTGCCATCATGAATAGCTCCGATCTTTTTTATCATTCGCCTGTTTATTCATTGCACGTCGAACCTGCTCATCGATCTGCTTTTGAGTTTGTGCAGCGTGCTCTTTTGAAGTGAAGTTAGGGTTATTGATCGTTACGGCTACTGTATTATTGGTTCCGCCGCGAGTAGGTATCGCTCTTGCTTCAGCGACACGCGGATTACGCACGGCAACACGTGCCGGAGTAGGAGCAGAACCACCGACTCCAAAAAATGACCCTATACCTTGCAGATTGCTGGAGACGAAGTTTAGTTTTGACTCCACCCAGTTAAAGAAATCTGCAAAAGGTTTGATGATCATCCCGATAATGGATTTAAAGGTACCTACGATCGGAGTCCAATTATTGATAATAAGACCGAGAGGAGTCCACCCGAAAATAGCTTTGACTACTCCCCAAGCGACAGACACACCCGTAGATATACCATTCCATACTCCAGCAAAAAAGCTTTTAAGCGGAGTCCATGTCGACATGATCAAATAAGCAGCTCCGGCGATCAGCGCTACACCGCCAATGATCCATCCAAAAGTTACCATAGATGTGATCCCCAATGCTCCCAACGCCATTGTTACTGCTCCGACCGCGATTCCAAGCGTACCGAGTACTCCGGTTACAACTGTAAACCCTACGATAGCAACTCCCACAAACTTTGTGATACCCGGATGTTCTTGTGCAAATGATGATAATGCTGAAGTAGCTCCATTAAACCACGTGGTCATCCCTTTTAATTCAGGGGATAAGCCCTCTCCGATGATGGCTGCAAAACCAGTGGCTGTTCCTGTTAAAGATTCCCACATATTTCCGAGCGTTTGCGATGAGTTCTTGACGCGTGCATTGAGATCAGCCTGCTCTGCCATCTTTTGATTAAATGCTCCCAGCCCTTTTGTTCCGTTATTGATCAGTACACTTACCATCCCGGATGCGGTACCTTTCCCGAATATTGATTCTAAAACACCGATCCGAGCAGTGTCGCTTTTGATCGCTTTGAGCTTCTCAAGCTCTTTGATCATATTTTCAGTGCCTTTGAATTTTCCTCCGGCATCGGTGAAGTTCAGCTTGATCCCAAGCGCATCAAGATTTTTATTGCCCTTGAATGAGACGGCATCTGTTATGATACTCCCTAGATTAGACCCGACTGTTTCTCCTGAAAAACCTGATTTAATCAACATCCCGATCAACGGCTCTACATCGCGAGCGGCTTTTAATCCGCTCATCCCAAGCCCTTTCATCGTCGCCCCGATTTTTGAAAACGCAAAACTCATCTCTCCGACTTGGACACCCATATGAGAAAGACGCTGAATATCATTGATAAAATCGAGTAATTCATTATCTGAAATACCAAGAGCTTCTTTGAACTTTGCTGTTGCGGTCGCTGCTTCTTCATAAGGGATCTTTAATACGACACCGAGATAAGCAGCTGATTTAAGAGCACCATTGACGATGCTCTTTTCTTCAACTCCGAGAGACTTTAACGTTGATGCCATATCATAAAAATCGGCAGTTGTCCCCGGTAGTGTGTTTCCGAGTTTTGTCGCTTCATCATTGATTGATTTAAAAAATGGGCTGACGCTTCCATCGCTCTTCATCAGAGTGTTTTCAAGCCGAGTCCGTGCATTTTCTAAATCAACGAAAGATTTTATGATGGTATCGGTGGTTCCTTGTGAGGCAAGAGAAGCCCCCTTGAGTCCGGTACCGATTCCTGCCATGACAGTACCAAATGCTTGAGTACTTTTTGTCATGTTAGATAGAGAGCTTTTAAAAGAGGAGAATACTGGGCTAAAAGCATCTTTTGCCATCAACAAAATACCGAGTGTTAATGTTTTATCCATCTTGTCTCCTTCCTATCTCTTTGGCTTCATCTAAAAAACACAGCAAAAGCTCTATGTCCATATCGATCATGTCTCTATAGCTAAAGTGGAGCCAGTGCCCCACGATAGCTATAGCACTAATACAGTCTTCTCGACTGATTACAAAAAATTGTTACGTTCCGCCGTCAATTTTAAGAAATCATCTGCGTCGAGGTCTTCGACTTCCACAACGGTCATCATGCAAAGATTCGCAACAATGACTGCCTCTTGTCTAGCCGGGTTATTGCTCGCTTCAGAAGCAGTAATAAGATCTCGTGCTTTTGGTCGGCGCATGGTGATTTCTTTGCCATCATGCAACGTAATTTTTTTACTTTGTTCGCGTACTTTTTCCATTTGTCCCTCTTTTTACTGAATATGAGCACGAAGCTCTGCGTAAATATCTACACCGTCGATCATGCAGATCATGTTTTCAAAATCGATATCGATCACCTTGACTCCGTTGATCTCTTTGCTAAACGCAGTGACTGAAATCTCCAGCGTCATCTCGACCTCTTTGCCTCGATCAGGGATCGGATTGCCGAGCTTTTTGACCTTACCTTTGATCGTGTGCAGCACTTGGATCTTTTGATCACCTTGAACCATCGAGCCTTTACAGAAAAATGTCGGCGCGTTGCTGAATTGTTTGGCAACGGCGAAATAGACTTCCGTGTTGTACTCATTGAGTACGATCTCAGCACTCATCGCTTTGATCATCGGGATCACTTCCTCGATCGCCATCGCGCCGTCGCGCTCGCTTGTTAAAAACTCGATCTCAGGGGTTTTCAGCGACTTACTAACCCCTAGATTTCCGATACCGTTGACCAAGATATTATGGTCTCTCCAAATTTGACGTTGTTTCATCTTCTACCCCTTAACCGTTGATGATGTTGAGCAATACATCGCTGTAATCGTCGGTGTAGACGAGTTCGATGTTGAGCTCACGAATGGTTGGCATGTTTTGGAAACGGACGGTGAGGTAGAACTTACCGGCTGTGACCGTCGCTTTCGTATTCTTCGTACTGTCAAAATAGACTTCGAAGCCTAGACCCACACCATTACCGATGAGTTCACGCATAAACTCTTCGACCGACTTTTTGACCATAAGCAGCTCATCCGCTTGACGGTCACGTGCCCATTTGGCAGCATCCATCATCGCGCGGAGCATACGATAAAACGTTCGAACACGCTCTAGCGATTGCCAAATAGGATCGATGTCGGTTGTCTCGAACCCATACCATCTCCAGCCTACATCACGAACTATTGAAGCGATGCCTGCATTACGCAAACGGCGGGCTTCACAATCTTGCCCCTCGGCATAATCAACGATGCGCGTGGTAGAACTCACACCTTTAACAACACGGTTCGATGCAGACTCAGCCCACCCGAACGGATTGGATGCATCCATCGCCGCGATAAGCCCCGCACCTGCTGCAGAACTGGTCGCTACGATTCCATTGATTGTATTTGACTCCGGACCAGCCAATAATACATGGCGGCTTCCAAAGTTTCCGGCATAAGCCAAAGCAGCACTCTCGGTCGTGGCTGTTACATCGACGATAGCTGTCGCCCATAGTCGTGTTGCTACCGCGTCCATAGCGGTACCAACCGTTGCTGTGCCTGACCATTCTGGACAAATGATCAGATCAGGGCGGTATCCGGTATAAGCATAAGCATTATTAAGTGCTGTAACGGCTGCGATGATATCTGCTTCGACTGCTTCATCGTCCAAAGCGTTGATGATGATTGGGCACGTTACCCCCTGAGCATCGATAGCACTCAATGCCTCTCTAATCGTCCCGGTTGTTGCCGAAGCGAAAGCAGTGATCGCTAGTTCTACACTTCCGAAAAACTGTAAACCGAGCGTTCCCGCATCCGTTGTTCCTACGATGGCGATCGGTGTAGTCGATATGACCGTGGTCGGACGTGCTGCATCTGCACTGATATTTCCATTGATTCCAAATAACATTTGTTACCTCCTTTGATTTTGATAACTTAGTCGATCTTATCAATCGATTCGATGCAATGGTTACCTTTGCGCGGATCAATCCACGAAAGTACCTTGCACACCGCCACTCGCCACTTACAACAACCATAATCTTTCTCGATCAGGTTTTCACCCATCCGATCAGACATAGTCTCTTTTTGACCGCGAAATATTTTGACGTTTGCCCATACATCTAGCGTGATCAATGCGATCCAAATCCGCTTCATGGTGCTACCTCAAAAAACGAATTTCGTTCAGTAACAAACCATTGAGCAAACGTCATCCAATCAGCGGCGACGATAGGCATCTTCACACCGTTAGAGAATTCCATCGTCGTTGATACGAAAAGACCTGCAATGTGTGCGACACTGATCGCTGTTACGGTGTCTTGTGCATCTTTGTCGAGCGGTACAATGTGCTCTTTGCCGTTTAGTGTGTAGGGCTTGCCGGTTTTTTTGGCTTCGCTTTTTAGGAGCAAAACAGCTTCCATTTGTAGTACCGAAGCTGTTTTTATGTTATTTTTATCAAACATTTAAAATCCCCTCTGTAATTGAATACGGGTTATTCGGAAAGCGTTGTTCCTCCGTAGCGGTTCTGCTATCATAAAAATAAAACAGAGTCACCTCTATCTCTCCATCTACACGTTTGATAATTCCTACGGCAGGATAGTCAGCCTCTACTTCGCCACCGTCAGGGATTAAACTTAAATCGTAATCAACTCCATCATAGGTGATTACCTCACCGCTAACGCTGATGTTGGTTGTTTTATTTGAGGCGGTCGGACTAAGTGATATTTTCATTATTTCCATCTCCCTATTGCAGTTGCGGATATATCCATCTGTGTACCTGATGAGCGGGAAGCGTAATCGTAAAAACTAAGAGTTGCATTAGTTGGCGATTCAGCTCTTACCGAACCCCACGACAATGACGTTCCCCAATCCGCTTTTCCGCAAAATGTCGATGGATTATTTACGAAAGAATGCGGAAATATCCAAGCTCTCGAACCGGTATAAAATGTTCCGTATGCACTCGTTATGCCTTGGTCGCTCACGGATATATTCATGGTACAGATTAATGTCCCATCTGCATATTTAACATATTCGCCGTTCGAATTGGTTCCATACTCTATAATTGCGCCGCTGGGCAATGTATTTGATATAAATGATGAAGAGTTATTGTTGTAAGAAAAAACTCCGAAAATGTATGATTTAATAATTACTTTCAAATTAGATAAAGTGAGTTTTCTAAGTAATCCGGTGAAGCTATCATAAAATCCAAATACATCCGTATCACCCGGATCTTCGGCAATGGCACTGTTTATTTTTGCGGCCGTCAAATACTGCGAATGTGGATCTGCTTTTGCCTCATGCTCTACGACTTTGGAATCCACATAGCTTCGGGTGGATAGCACTACTGCCGGATCGATTTTGAGCGTGACCGTGCTTGAGTTGGTTACCTCGATGATCACTTTGATGTAGAGGTCTTTTGCTGATCCGCTTGCAAGAGTCGGCTTATAGGTATCAGGATAACTTCCGATTGCGATCAGATCACCGTCGATATCGAACAATCCGACCTCACGTACCGTAAATCCTCCACTCGTTGATGGGATATATCCTTCAGCGACAATCCAGTTGGTATTTACCGGATCAACCGCGATACTATTTAGAGCAGCTCTCCAGACTTCATGCGTTAGAACTGTTGCCGTATCGACAGGTGTAATAGCCGCACCGTTACCGTCACCTACGGCGATATGCGTCAGCTGTACAGTAGTTCCAAGTGCAGTAGCATTGGCCAGTTTCGCTTTACCGATATTGGTCAAAAGAGTATAGAACGCCATTTAAGCTCCTTGTGGATAGATGACCGTCGTATCGACGGTGTGATATGCTGCACCCATATACTGAGGAGCGATTACATTGATAGGTTCCGGAAAATACGGATAGACCGTCGTAACCTCTCCCGACGTTGAAGCCGATGCGTAATGCATAGAGCAGGTATTGGATAGATAGATCATGATCGCATCGAGCTGTGAACGTTCATTCTTATGCGTACCCACCATTTTCTCAATCATTTCGATAGTCGCATCATCCAAACCTCTGTCTTTGACATTGACCGAGACTCTAAAATGGAAAGGATCACCGGCATAATCGAACCATTCCTCAAGATTGGTTTCGACTCCGATAGAGGCGAGAGATTGTTTCAGCGCCCATACTGTCCCTTTTCGAAGCTTGATCAGCATCGCATTTTTGATATAGGTACGCTTATCGGTCTCGCTCATGGCATCCGACCACATATCCACACAGTAAAACTGAGCAAGCAACGGTAAGAATTTAGCATCGCATCGTGTCGAATCAAGAAGCCGTGATACTTCATCTATCGCAGGACGAAATTGAGTAATGCCTTCAGCCCCGGTTAAATCAAGATCATGTTCTCGTTGCGTATAGTGCTTCGGTAATAGTGGATCAAGCATTGACGACCTCCACTAACGTGCAGATAGCTACTTTTGATTTATCCGGGACGGTAACATTGGAGACAGGAGATACCAGTGTCATATCCGTTACCCCATCCACTTTCATAATCGCACCGGTTATTTTGGAAATCGAAACACTCTCTCCGATTTTTACCGACTGAGTCATAGTGTTCAAATTCTCCGATACTTTTGCCAATACGGTTGCAGTGTCGAAAGAAGGATCGATAGTGACAGTCCCAGATATCGTATAATCTACGGCAACGGCTGCCGCTACGAGAACGTGATCGGTAAGCGGTCTGACTTCATCAGTATTCAAAGCACTCTCTACCCGGTCGATCATCATTTGATCAACACCACCTAGGCTATGCAAACTCACGTGAACTACCGCGTCAGATGTACTGTAAACACCTACGTCGTCGATGCGTTCATCTGCACTGATAGCAAAAAACTTGTATGCCCCTGCAGCGCCTGCGGTGCTGAACCGCTCATACGCCAAAGCAATACGTGCACGTAGCTCTTCATCGCTTTCCGGATTACTTCCTCCGACAAAGTCACCTGCCTGAACCGCACCCAAAAGATACGGAAGCGGTGTGATGATCTGCTCGGTTTTCATAGTAGTCGTATTGATGTACACACTCAGCTCTACACGACCGGTTCCTGTTAGTGTTCCGGATGGAATAACAACATCCTCGATCAACTCGGCACTTACCCCGTCCGTTGATGAAAGCATCAGTCCCAGCGGGATACGATAATCGACCGATAATGGGGTGGATAGTTCAAAATCAAATGGTGTATACGGTTTGGCACCAAGCAACCGTTCAAGCCCGAAGTACTCGGCACAAAAATCAAGAGCAGCACCTTTGGCAGTCATCCAATATGAGTTCATCCATCCGATATTCATCTCTGTACGTAAAAGCAGCTCGCGATAGGCGCATGTCTGCAACGTCGGCAATATGTCATCGGATTCATTAGGTACATAGGCGGGGTTGAATGTCTGATGAATGGCAACGTATTCGCTCACAATCTCGTCAAAGGTTTTTGTGGCTACAAATTCAATACTCATGCCGCAGCCTCCCCGGTGATAGTCTCACCGTTGGATAAGGTAATCGTAAACCCAAATACACCGTTTACTGCATCAAGTGATGTCAGCTCGGCTTTGGTAACTTTGACGTTTTCCCACTTCTCAATCGCCTCTTTACAGTATTTGGCGAAGAGTAGTCTCGTTTGCGCATTCATAGGGCGATCACGCAGCAGGTAAAGTTCAGACCCATACGTCGGACGCCCGACACGCTCACCCAGTCGGGTAGTCAAAATACGGATAATGCGTTGGACTTGTGTCATGGACGATCTCCACTAAGTGCTGTACCCGGCATAACGTCAGTATGGTTGTGTGAAGTAACAGAACCTTTTTCGTCGGTGATAGTTCCATCTACGATGAGATTGCCATTTAAGTGTGTCGTTGGGGCATCGATCATAACTTCGCTCGGACTTTTGAGCTTAATAGTATGGGCTTGAGTATCTACTTCGACACGAGTACCGTCCGACCATTCGATAATCGTCGTGAATCCATTTGCCCCCGTAGGCTCTTTGCAATCCTTGTTATATATTGACCCATGTGCTACACCGTCATCCCCTTCACCGTATGGCGAGTGAACTTCAACTTGCTCCCCGATTTGAGGAGGAATCCATATCTTGATGTACTTGCTGGCTTTCATAGCATAGGGAATCCAATCGGTAACGCGATCATCGATCTGCACACGAACCAAAGCACGGTTAGCTGGATCGACTCCGACAATGGTTCCGAGTTGGATGAGGTTGTCAGTGTTTGGCATGTTCGCCTCTGCGGATCAGATGCTTTTTGATAGTCTCAGGAGCGGCCGTTTCAAGAACTATCGCTTCAAGTAGGTCAATTTGTCTTTGTTGAGCCGTGATAATCACTTTTAGCTCTCCGATTTGGATCTCTTGATTTTGTATGGTGCGATAAGCAGCTCTTAGAAGAGGAATAATAAATACGACTGCAACCAACTGTATAAGAGGCAACCATTTATTTAACTCTTCCATCCGCACATCCTTTTTTTATTGTTAGCCGAATGATGCCGCGATAGCGTTCCGGTTTTCTATTCAACTCCTTGTTTCATCTTCTTGTTTCATAGGGGTGAGTGGCGGGTCGGGAAGGTCGGGGGCTACCATACGCTTATCATTTTAATTCGTACAAGGAGACCCATAGTGATCGCAGCATTTCAGACCGCTCTTATCGAACATTTGAAAACTGCCGGGTTTAATACCAAAGATTATTTTGGGGAGTTTACTCGTCCGAGTGAAGCTAAACTGCTCAAAACATTCTTACCGGGGATTATGGTCGATTTTGTCGAGTCCAAACCCGACGGACTGAACCGCGATAACGTGACCTTCTCTTTATATATTGTTCATGCTACTTATTCCAAACAAGAAGATCTCCGTACAAAAACAGACGTGACCCTCTTAGACTTCATCCACTCCATCCGCCGATCGCTTATGCGTATATCTATAGATAACTCTGACCCGATAGAGATCACCCGGATCAAGAAGATCTATGACGACGCAAAAGACTCGGCATATTTGACCGTCTATCAGATGGTGATCACTGCAACGCTCAATGACTTAACCCCACTCGACGAGGAGATACAATGAAAAAACACCTGATCGCACTTTCAAGTGTGATTGCGCTTTCCAATAATGACAACAACCAAAATCTCTATGTGCTCAAAGCATCAATCCCTATTGATACAAATACACCGTGGCTAAAAATCGGGGTATCTGGGAAATGGGAGGGACATCGTGCCGGTTCATTTGAGATGGATCAAATCACATTCGATCAGATGGTTGCTAATTATGAAAATGCCGGCATTGATGTCGTATGCGACTATGAGCATCAAACGCTTTTCGGGGATACGGCTCCGGCATCGGGATGGATTAAAAAAGAACCGATCAGTTTAAAAGCAGAGGGAGGTGAACTATTCGCCGCTATCGAATGGACAGACAATGCGAAAGCCTATATCGAAGCCAAAGAATACCGTTACCTCTCACCGGTGTTCGCACCAAACACGATCTCTCAAACGGATGCCAGCAACATCGGGTGGACTCTCCATTCGGTCGCGCTGACGAATAAACCGTTCCTCGAAGAGCTCGGAGAGGTACGACTCAACAAATTCACCCAAATTCATCATCAAAAGGAGAACGAAACGATGACCGAAGCGGAAAAAAAATTACAAGACGAGAACGAAAAGCTCAAGCAGGAGAATGAAAACTTGCAAAAGCAAAACGAAGCTCATGTGGAAGCTCAGGCGGAAGCAAAAGTAGAGGCGGCAATAGCAGCCAAAAAACTGCACCCGGATCAAAAAGAATCGGCGTTAAAAATGTGTAAAGCAGATCCGGCAGGATTTGATACGTTTATGAGTGCTGCCAAACCGATGATCCAAAAACCGGGCGACGATATGTTTGACAACAAAAACAATCCAAAAAAAGATGATGGGGAACTAAGCCCCGAAGAAATTAAAGCTGCCGTAGGAGGAGTTCAATGATTTACACACGTCCACCGCTCGTCGATGAGGTCATCGTCAAAAAAGAGCGTGTTATCTATGCGACCGTAAACGTACCAGTACCCGTAACAGAAGGGGATGAATATTTCATCGGAAAAGTTCTGCGCACTACAGACGGGGGGCAGACTTTCGATGCTATGACTACACCTCATTGGGCTGCAGGTGAGCATGCCATTGATGTTGTTGTTTATCACAATGGACATATTTACACATCACTTGCAGATTTGAATACTGCAGAACCGGGAACAGATGCAACCAAGTGGCATGATGATGGGGGCTGGGATGCTAACGGTATCCTGATGGAAAACATCGATGTTACAAGTATGACTTCGATTCTGATTACAGGTGTTGCCGTAGAGAACAAACTACGCGGCTACAATTCGGCAATGCGTCACACATTGTTCAAAAACAAAATCACAATGCAATAAGGATAAAACGATGACCGCAGAAGAAGCAGCAAAACGCTGGGACGTCCAAAACACAAGCTTAACGTTGTCACAAATGAAAGTGACCAGCACTCCGATTTTTGATAAATATTTCAAAAGCAAAGCTCACGGAGTTATCGGAAATACAACTACGGTAAAAATTATGAAAGGCTCAGGATTGATTCTTCAATCAGTAGCACCTAATGCAGAGCATTTGGTTCACGAACGCCCGACTTTATTTGAAATCCCTATTAAATTTCCGCGTTTTCCTCTTGAGAATACGATTGATGCAACGAGCCTCAATAATATCTCAAGTTTGGAAGATAAATCGCAGCCGATTCAACTCGCTTCTGAGATTGGAGTAATTCAAAAAGAACACCGCCTCAGTTTCGACACAACAATCGAATATATGTGTACCGGAGCACTCTTCGGTAAAGTCATGGATGGAACAGGCGCAACACTTTTTGAGTTTGCCTCTACCCGATCTCAAGTTGAATTTAAAGCTAATAAAAAACTGCTAACGTCAATCACTGAGATCGATGATGCTATTGTTGAAGAGCTTGGTATTAATCCGGGCTATGTCATTAAATGCGGTCGCGGATTCTACAACCATGTTATGAGTTTAGCCGAGACAGAAGGCTTGTTTGATAAAAAACTCGCCTCTGTCATCAATGAGGGTGAGACGATTTTTCTCGTTGTTCACGGTCGACGTTTTGAAGCGTACACAGTCAAGTATCAAAACACGCAGGGGCAACTCGTCTCATACGTAGGTGATAACGAAATGGCAGCGATCCCAAATAGTGACAACTTCACTGACTTTATCTATAGTCGTGCAAACCACACTGCAGCGGTCAAAAGTCCTCCAGCTCTTTTCTTTGGTTCAACCGAACCACTTCCAAAAGGTGCCGGACTCGTTGTCTTGAGTGAATCAAGACCTCTTCCGATTTGTCTCAATCCAAACGCGGTCATTCGCGGTAAAAAAGTCTAATCGCTTTCCCCTTTTGGGGATAGCCTCATAAATAGCCCTAAAAACGATTTAAGTCTTAATCAGCGTCATTTATCGCCGAAAAGGTTTAAATCGTTTCTACGCGATTTTAAACACCTATTAAACACTACTAGAGAGGGTTGTATGATTAGTATCGAAGACTTAGAAAAAGAACTCAGTACTACAGAGCTGACTCAGATGAGCGATCTCAACGGTACGGGAGAGATTGATACCGCAGTAGTGGGTGAAGCCATCAATGATGCGATAGCCTTTATCTCTTCATTTCTAGTCATTCCCTCAAACCCAACACCATACCTAAAAACCATCGCCGTCGATCTCGCTATCTATGAACTCAGAAAGCTCCACGACCTCCACGATCCGAAAGATCGCAAAGAGATCGAATCGGCTCTGACGAAAATGGGCAAAGGGACGATCCCGACAACGATGAGCCAACCGCAAAAGCCCAAAGGTACCTCAAGCGCATTCCGACACGGCACCCGACCGATCAATTTCAGAGGATTTAACTGATGGCAACGCGAGAACAAAAGATCGAGATAGCACGAGCTCTATACCTCGTAGGCAAAAACGAAGAAGAGATCGCCGCTATCCTCGAATCGAGCAAACGCACCATCCAAAACTACAAATCAGCCGACGCAGCAGCAGGGTATGATTGGGACGTACTCAGAGCCGAGAAGCATATCGCCGCAGACTCTCCTCGCCGTGAGCATCTCTATAGTGACTTCGTCGGATATATGCATGATACCCTCAAAGAGGTGCGCGATTCTAAAATGCCGGCTGAGGACAAAGCGGATAAGATCGTAAAGCTCGCCGATGCCTTTTCCAAAATGCGCGGTATCGTCCGTCATGAAGACCCGATAGCCTATAAACACGGAATCATCAAGCACGTCATCCATGCGATTGCCGAAGAGCTAAAAGCCTTTGGTGACAAAGTGATGTTGGAACGGTTTATCGAGGTCGTTGAACGAATAGGGGATGGACTCGATGTCGCTATTTGACAAAGAAGAACTCCGTCGTCTCCTAATCGATACTAAAGCCGATCTGTTAGCCGATGGCAATAGTGAACACATGGCAGAGCGGCTCACCCGCCGTGAATACATCAAATGGATCGGCGATTATACGAGTGATCTAAAAGAGACGATCCGATCCAATGCCACACTTCCTCCAGAGCAGGGAGACGAACGTAGAGATCGTCAACGCCATGACTTCCATTTTTTCCGAACAACTTACTTCCCGCATTACTATTATCTTTCGGGCAAGTCGGATCTTCAAGAGCATCTTGAGGGTGTCTATCATCGTATAGCGGATCGATGCTCTACGAGCAATAGCGCCGCTTCAGCGATGGGTTACAAGTTTGCCATCGCCGCGCCGCGCGGTCACGGTAAGTCCACCGACGTATCGGTAGCGTTCGTGATATGGTGTATCGTCAATGACCTCAAGCACTTCATCACCATCTTCTCCGATGCGATAGAGCTAACCGAGACTCTAATCGAATCGATCAAAGCCGAACTCTCAGAGAACGATAACCTCAAAGCCGACTTTCCACATGCAACCGGAATCGGAAAAGTATGGAAGATCGGAGATATCGTTACACGTAACGGTATCCGGGTAAAAGGATTTGGTTCCGGTAAGCGTGTCCGTGGTATTAAACACGGAGTATATCGCGTAGACCTTGTCATTATCGATGATCTTGAGAACGACGAAAATGTCCGCAGCCGTGATCAGCGTGATAAACTGGAAGCATGGATAGATGAAGCCGTAGTTAACCTCGGTTCTGTGGATGGCAATATGGACATCATCTACATCGGAACCATCTTACACCGCGATTCAGTACTCGCTCGTAAATTAAAGCTTGGGTTTTGGAACCCGAAGATCTTCCGAGCAATCATCACCTTCCCGGATCGTCTTGATCTATGGGAACGGTATGCTCAAATCTACAAATCACGCGGTACACAAGAGGCACACGATTTTTATATGAGCCAAAAGCCGGAGATGGATGCAGGGTCTCGCGTTTTATGGCCGGATGCCGTTCCCATCGAAACACTCATGCGTAAACGAGCCGAGGCGCCTCGCTCATTTGCTAAAGAACTCCAAAATAACCCAAGTTTAGACACCCAAAACTTCAAGCGTGAATCAATGCACTTTTGGCGCTCTTATCCGCCGCTCAAGCAGCTTACTATTTACGGATGGTGTGATCCGGCAGGAAGCGGAAAAAAGAGCGACTTTACAAACTTTACGATTTTTGGAGTTGATGATAAAGCCCTCAAGGGGTACGTCCTCGAATCGATCAATGAAGTGATTGGATCAATTGAAATTATCAAGCGGGTAGTAACGTTGCAAGAACGTTATGGGTGCAAGGTCTTTGGTGTAGAGACGAATGGAGGACAGTTCCACCTCAAGCCTTTTATCTTAAGAGAGGCATTTGAGCGCGGTGTACACATGCCGCTCAAGGGGATACACAATAGCGATAACAAAGATTCCCGTATTGAAGAGCTGGAGCTTCCTATTGAAAACGGAGAAGTTCTACTCCATGAAGATCAAATTATTCTCATCGAGCAGCTTGAGGATCATCCTGAAGGTAAAAACGATGATGCCCCGGACGGATTAGCGGGAGCCTATCGCCTCAGCAAGCTCGCCAAGAAACAGCATGTATCTGCCCCCCGTAGTAACCGACGATCCGTTCGACCCCGAAATTCACATAGGAGAGGATAATGAAATTTCCATCATTTAAAAATCTATTTGCTGCCAAACAAACCACTGCCTCGGCTTCTAAATCACGTTCAGCTGCAGCAGCTCCGGCGGTTGATATTCTGCGAAGCATGATGGACAATCTACCGATACAAAATGAATGGATGAGCCGTGATGAGCTTGACCGCATCAGCAGAGATGCTACGGTCATTTCATCATTGGGAAGTCGCAAAGCGGCAACCCTCAAAAAAGAGATCATCTTTACCAGTGATAATGAAGACATCGCGAATAAACTCTATGGCGTATTTCATCCCGGAACACTTCGTAAAGTTCTTGATGCTCCGTTTCAGGGTGCGGCTATCTTTGAGATCAACTGGAGTGATCAGGACGCTGTATTGGTACCCAAGCTCATCGAGCGTGATTACACGCAGTTTGTGATCAAGAATGAGATTCTCTACTTCGCACCGTATGGTTCACTTGAAGAGATACCGGAACACAAAGCGGTCTATGCTCTCTATGAAGATAAGTACCACCGCCCGATGGGGACACCGCTTGCTGAGTCACTGTTTTGGTACGTGAAGTTTAAAAACGCTTCGTTGCAGTTTTGGGTTAAGTTTCTCGAAAAATACGGGGTACCGTGGGCTATCGGCAAAACAGACGGAGATAAAGACACTATGGCGGATGAGATCTATTCCATGCTCTCCGGAGATGCGGCAGTTCTTGATACCGAAGATAGTATCGAAATCATCACCGCTGATAAAACGGGTGACTTTGACAAGATTACCGCCTACCTCGATGATCAGATTCGAGAAGCAATCCTCGGAGGCAATCTAACCGGGAACGTCAAAGGGGGGAGCTACGCGGCTGCAGAGACCCATAATGACATCCGAGAAGATATAGCGATGGCAGATGAGAACATGACTATCGTATTGATCGAACGGGTAATTGAAGCATTTATTGCGATCAACAATCTCAGTATCACGATTGAAGTGACCCTAAAAGATAAAGATGATCCGAACCTCTCTCTCGCAGAACGGGACGAGCGGATCACTAAAATGGGGTACCGTCCAACACAGGAGTACATCGAGAAGACCTACAACATCACCGTTGAAGCTATCGAACCCTCCAAAATAGCGAACCGCGCACTGATGCAAAAGCTCTATGCTCTAAGCGCAACAAAGCCAATCACAACGACTGATGAATTGAGCGACAGTGTCGATATCCACAAGATAGCACTATCATTTCAAACTCAAATCGTAGAAATAATCGATCAGGCAAACAGTTTCGAAGAGGCGATTGATCTTTTACACGCAGCTTATCCGGGGATGGATATCGCAGAGCTACAAGACACGATGGATATGGCGTTGCAAAGCTCTTATATTCTCGGTACCGCTGAAGTAGAGCGTGAGAGCGAAGAGGATTAATAATGCCTCCGCTCCCTAAGCCGTCGTTTGCCTTTGGACTTAAACCCACTGCAGCGATAGAGTACCTCCGATCCAAAGGCTACAAGCTCACTTTTGATTACAAAGAGATGCAGCGAGAAGCTCACCATAAAGCGTTCACCGTTGCCAAAGTAACCCGCGCGGATCTGCTCAGCGACATTCACGGCTCTATCACTGAAGCGATGTCGAACGGCACACGCTTCGAGGATTGGAAAAAACAGATCATTCCAACGCTTGAGGCGAAAGGATGGTGGGGTAAAAAAGAGATCGTAAACCCTTCTACCGGAGAGGTCAAAGAGATCGTAATCGGCGGTCGCCGACTCAAAACGATCTTCAAAACCAACACGATGGTCGCCCGCTCCACCGCGCGGTACGATCAGCAGATGGCGAGTGATCTTCCGTATCTCCAATATATCGGTGGGCTCTCCGAACATCCGCGTATGAGCCACAAGGCGAAAAACGGCATTGTACTCCCTAAAACTGATCCGTGGTGGGCATATAACTATCCACCGAATGCATGGCTATGTCATTGTGAGGTCAGAGCATGGAGCGAAGCACAGATCAAACGACGCGGGTGGAGCGTATCGACTGCTACTCATGAGAACATCGCCTCTCCTGAGTGGTCATACAATCCGGGAGCCGGTAATCGTGTCGGGAAGCTCTCGAAGATCGATCTTGATAAAAGCCTCCTCACACTTCCGACGATACTCCCAAAACGAGAATATAAAGAGCTCAGTGATAATGCCCTCAAGCAAAAGTTTTATGATGATCTGAAGATCAAGCCGGGTGGAACGCATATCGATGCCGTTGGTGATCCGACCGTGATCGATGATAGTCTCTTTCACTCTTTTAGCGGACACTCGAAGATCACTAAAAAAGACCGGCACCTCTTCATCGATGAGTTTGCCAATACGATCAGTGGTCCCGATGAGATTTATTTGGAGTGGGATGCTAAAGCGGGGCGTTTAGTTAAAAAGATGTTCCGATATTTTACGGATGAAAAAGGGAAGAAAAAGGCACTTATGGCAGTGTTTGAATATCAGAGCGATAAGACTCAGGGAGTTAGCTTGTATTTGATTGACAGTGCATCGACTGTGGAGAAAAAGAGATATGAGAAGTTGATCTATCGAAAAGAAGGCACCCGTTAACCGCATCTTTACACGATGGAGTGCTCATTGCTCATTCCATGCGGCGTATCTTTTCGATTGAATAAAAAATTATACCACAAAGGAGCCCTAATGTCGGAGATGATAAATATTCAAGTCACCGGAGCGGATCAGGTAGATCATGCGATTGCGGATCTGCTGCATAAAATGCAAAACCTTCAAAAGCCTTTCAGTGCAGTGGGTTCCTATCTCACGAATATCATGGAAGAGAGCTTCGACAGCGAGACATCACCCGACGGTCACGCATGGCATCCCATCGCCGATTCGACAAAGGCATACAAAGAGAAGCACGGAGGAAGCAAAATACTGCAAAGCGGTGATCGTAATCTTCGTGAGAGTACCGGATACAGTGCCGATGATACGAGTGTGATCGTAGGGGTAAACGCGTACAGTAAAGATCGTTATCCCTATCCTATCGTTCACCAGTTCGGGACTGAAGACGGGAAGATTGAAGCGCGACCGTTTATGCCGATCACGCAGGATGGTGAGTTATATGACAATGTTAATGTTGAAGTGTTGGATATTTTATTGGGGTATTTAGGAGAGTAGTTGAGGGTTCCGTACCGTATCGATGATCTCATATATTCGGCTGAGACTGAGCCGGTACTTCATAGCCAGTTCTTTTGGCTGCAGTTTTTCTTCGGTGTAGTCTTTGATAATTTCGTCGTTTCTCCCGTTCATACACCATGAAGGGACATAGATAGGCATTCCGCCATACTCTTGCATGAGTTCTTCATCAGTCGCGTTGTCCTCTCGGATTTTACGGCAAAACTCTTCAAAAATATCTTTATTTGTGATAGCCATTGCAATCCCCTCTGATTATTGATGTATAATTCGGTTGTCCAGACCCAATTACACGTCTCTCTTTCGAGGGGCGTTACCTTCATTTCATCTTCTCCAAAGCGACTATCACCTTCTGTGCCTCATTGAATTCCATCTGATTTGGTGTTTCATACTCTTTTTTAATGATCCGTTTACAAAACGACAGCAACGCCGTGTCGCTCTTGTCTCGTGCTTTGGTTTCCCATATCTGCATGATCTTCCATACCTGTGCCGGAGTTGATTGCTTCGGGGTGAATGTCGGCAGCTCATGACGCTTCATATTCAGATAATCAACGAGTATGATCAGTTCAGACACACTCAGCGCAACCGATGAGTTTTTACCGAAAGAGGCTTCGAGCATCTCGACGTAATCCTCTCTCTCATTACGATAATAGTTCTGATACCGTATCGATGTATGCACCTGCTTGATTAGTGCTGCATGTACGATCTTTTGTCTTTGGGTCATGTCAAAGTCCTTATTTTGTGATCTTCTACCACTTAAACCACTCAACCACTTACCACAACTATATGGTTGATAAAATGGCTATTTATGGGGTTTTGTAAGTGGTTGTGGTTGTGTGGTTCGTGTGGTAGGCTATAGGAGAAAGTAGAGTTTTAACTTGCCTTTGCCGTCTTTGACTTCCCAAAAACGCCCCGTATATTTAGCGAGATTAGTTCGAGCGAGTTTGTCGTCTTTGGCTTTTCCGATCTCGGCGAGGAGTTGGCTCTGACCGATACCGTCAGGATTCTTTTTGATCACCTCTTTGATCGAGTCGATGAACGATTGTTCTTCAGGGCGGATCATTGCTTGCTCATACGCTACGATGCTGAGGTCATAGGTTTTTTTATCGAGATAGAACGCTGAGTTCTCGACATGGAATCGTCCCGCTTCGACATCGAGTAAGAAGAGATCGTACTCTACAGTGCCGTTACCTTGACGCATAAAGTACACATTGTCAGCCGCCGACTTAAATACTCCGGCTCCCTGATAGTTCTTCTCGTTCTTGTTCGTGTGATGCAGTAGGATTACAGTCGCTCCGGCATTGCGTAATCGCTTCATCGCGTTCATAAAGCTTTTAGCCATCGCTTCATTCTGTACGTCACGTACGAAGTCGGTGATTGAGTCGAAGAAGAAGATGTAATCCCGATAAGCATCTCCTATCGCACCCTCAACGAGAAGCTTTAAAACCTCATGCGAAGTCATAGCGGCCGTTTCAGGGTGAACATAGTCGAGCCGATCACACAACTCCTCGATGATCTTTGAAGCTCCGCGCTCTTTTAGAGCGGAAAGCGGATTGTCAAAGTCGAAATACTGAATAATCTTGTCAGTATTTTCATAAAGGTACTTCGTCAATCCGAGACTGTATCGACTCTTCCCCTGTTTAGGTGGGGCAAAGTAGATCGTGATCGCTTGCTCGACCAAGAAGTTATCGATGATATAGTTAACTTCATGATTAAAATGTTCGGACTTTAGTCCTTGACCGCGAAATGGATTCATTTTTTTTACCTTTTGAATTTAAAATGCAAGTTGACTCAATCGCCCCCATTACTATGGAGGCTGTTAAATCTACGTCATTGTTCAGTCTTCATCATCACTGTCGCAATAAAGTTTCACTTCTTCCTTGTCATAAGTGAACCCCGTTACTGGGTAAATACCGTCTGCATCAGGATCATAAATTTTTACAATTGCATTTTGATCTGCTAGTTTTAATTGCTCAATTAATTCACCTACTGTTGAACCGCATGCTGAATATCTAATCATCACCCACCGCCAACCGTCAGCTCACTAAACCGACACATAAACATCAGTCTCGCGTGCTCTGCATGAAGAGGTGTGATGGTCGCGTAATGCTCAAACCCATCCAGTCCCCAATCATCGATGTCACCATAGAAATGAAATGCCTCAGCGTAGAGAGCCTTGTTATCAGCGATGTGGATCTCTTCATGATCGAATGTCACGGCGAACCGTTGTTCGATCACACCCTGAAACTTCAACTCCAAATCTTTGTACTGTGGCAGCATACGTTTAGCAGGTCGGACGATGTCGCTCAGATACGCTTCGCTGGCATCATGCAGCAATGCCGCCAACGCCAAATGATGAGGTACAAGATTGGACACCATCACGCTGTGCTGTGCGACACTGTAGAAGCGATTGATATGCCCTCCGAAGCGGCATAGGTTTGAAAGGGAGTGAGCGATGTCGGTAATATCGAACATCTCCACCGTCGGGTTCTCATAGTTGATCCGCTTGCCGGATATGGTTGTCATAAAGTTTGCGCTAGGCATGGGATACCTCTCCGATAGATTTGATTTCATCTGGCTCTATCAGGCAGATTTCGTTTTCATCTGTATCATAGATACGAAAGCTTTGCGTCTCGGTTCGCACATCTACTTCCATGTCTAAGAGTACATTTTGACCTTCATACGGCTCTAATGCTTCATGTTTATATCTCTTGTTTGAGTACATCACACCGCCAAAAGCAACCTTTCGGATGATTGGGGCAAAATCAGGACCGGCACTCATGCCGCACTTCCTTCGAGATCGTTCTCTTTCGTCTCGATCCAAAATTTATCTTCGATGACCAGTGTCGCATCGACGAGAGCCAAACGCTCAACGCTCCAGCTTCGCATGATCTCTTTATTGACGGTTGGTTTAATCGATATCGCTTCATCGAACCCATGTTTTTGAAGCAGCTCAAGCGTTGTTTTCTTGACCGAAACGCTTGTACTCTGACGATACCCGAAGAGTCCGAACTGAAGCTCGATCGTCTTTTTGTCGCTGAACAGCTCGGTACGGTTGTACTCGCTGTAAACGGCCAGTGATTTTTCCATTGCTTCGATCTGCTCCAGCATCGGACGCACCGTATCCATCATCGACTCTTTAATCGCATTGACAGCGATATCGGCATCGGCTTGAACCTTTCGGATCTTCGCTTTCAAATCCGCCATCTCATGCAATATACTGTCTGCTTCGGATAGAGACGTTATTTTTCGAGTCTCCACTACCGGTTTACTGCGTTTTTCTTTTGCCATCATTTTCTCCCAATATACATACCCGTATTGCGTAGCTACCGCAATCTTGATCGGCTTCTTTATCCTGAGTCCCATAGTGAACCACCTAATTGTTTTGGAGAACTCCTTCAGACCGCCCGTCGGCGATCTTGAGAAACACTCAAAACAACAACTTCATCGGATCAAGCCCAGTACGTGCACAAAGTCTTAACACATCTATATAAAGTGTTTTAGACTCTCTCGCCTTTACGGTTCCAAGATAATTTACAGGAAGTTTTAGTATTCCTTCTATGTCGGCATCGAATACTCTACCCCCCCCATTGTTCCGACTTACAATGTCTTTGATTCGCTCGATTATTTCATCATGCGATACAAACTCATCGACCGCTTTCATCGCTTTGCTCCGGTTCAACATCATCGATTTTATACGGTTCTACCGCTCCGTCTATCTCAACGTCGATCCAAACTTCACCCTTAAAAATACGAATCCGAGTAACGATCCCTCGAAAAAGTCCTACTCTGACCCATTGTTTCTCTTTGATACCTTTTTTATTTTGGCTCATCCCGTTACCCCCATCGTTAAATCAATGACCGTTCCGCCTAAAGCCACGATAATCAAAGCGATTAACCACGCATAGGTATGCACCTTTTTCTTTTCCCAAACATAAACTTGTTTCATAGTTTCCCTCCTATCGTGCAGTTCACACACTTATCTTTAACATCCCGATACAGTCGGTCAGGATGCACCTTTTCTGCCTTTGCCCACTCTCGGTACCGCTCACACGTTTGGTTATGTATCACTCCCAATGTAGGGCATAAAGTCTCATCGCTGTTAAGATATGAAAATACAACATCAACCTTTTTGAGTATCGGATCAGGCTTTGGATACGTTCCGTTTAGAACCTGATTAACAGTCGTTCCGCTGTATCCGATTTCCTTAGCCGCTTTACGCTGACCGTGCAGGTCGCAGGCTTTCTTCAAGCGTTCTAATGAGGTCATCGCGTTTCTCCATGTCGATTTTAAATACTCTGCGATCATCACGACGCTTGGATGATCGTGGAAGCCGCTCCATGATCCCGCATTCCGTAAACTCATCCATATACCGGATCATCTTTGCCGAGTACAGGTGGATATTGGCGACTACTGCAATCTGCTCACGAAACATCTCTTTGTATTTCATAGCATAGAGGAGGGTGAGGCGATCAGTAATCTGTACGGGGTGAGTACCATCGAGGATAAACTCTTCTTTGGTATTGATATCTCGTACAATATCGCACGGTTTTTTGAGGACGCTCGGTGATCGAATGCCGGTATCTTTATTGAGTCGATACATACGATCTTTAAATGTATCGGTTCCGGCTTTCAGTTGGAGATAGCCGCATAGTTCAAGTGCTCGGAAGATAGGCATTAGAAAATCTTGGGAAACATCCAAGATCATCATTAAATCTCCGGCTCTGAACTGTCGGTTTCTCCGCATAAACTCCCAAATCTGCTGTTTTTTACTTCGCCTTACTCGTTTGTACGCCAAGCCCATGTTCAACCCCGCTCGTTTTAAATGTGTTCAAGTTGACGCTTTCGATGCCATTCATATCGCACCAGTTCTCCAGTCGGAGCAGCATCACCTTAATTTGTCGTAGATTTGGATAGCGCTGAACAAATAAGTCCATCAAATCCGCTTCAATCTTTACGCTACTGAGCGCACAAAACTTCTCAACGTCCGCTCTTGGTATCGCTTCAAACTTGATCAGTTCTACAATCCGGCTGTAGTAGTGGTTATGCCGCTTAAACTTGGCGTTTGCCTCTTCCATACCGATGAAAAAGACGATGATCTGCGTTTCGTCGTGCAGATCGCGGAGCAGTTCAAGCACTGGTGTCTTTTCAGCTTTTAGCAGCGCATCCACCTCGTCGATGATCACGATACGAGGATCGATCAAGAATGACTCTTTGACGCGCTCATACATCTGTGAGCTGTGCCCTTTGGTATCAAGCCCAAGCTCGGTACATAGTTTGATGAGTAGACTGGTTTTGCTCCATGTTTGAGCAGCTCTCAACAAAATAGCGTTTTCTTTCGCGGCGATCCGCTCCAATCCCACCGTTTTTCCTAACCCGAAATTACCAAACCCTAGCCCCATACGCGGTGCTGTAGTAGGCAAAGCCTTTAGATTTAAAAAACCAGCCAAAAGGTTGGTATAATTTCGTGTTTCAATAAATTCTTCGATCATGGTTGCTCCCTGAGTGTTTTTGTAGTCCTTGTTCCAGCAAAGACTCGACCACGGAGTGACGAATCACCCCGCTATCCAATCTTTTTACGTTCATATTCCCGATATGCGATATCCCACAGATCAGGTTGTTTTTGTTTGAGCTTCTCGGTTGACTCATCCACCGTGCCATGCTCTAAATCCCACATGAAGCGGTCTATCAGCTGATTAAATGCCGGTCGTCCGCTCGGTAGTAGTTTTTCTCCTTCCATGTTGATGATGTTGGATTCTTCGAGGGCTCTTTCATCTGCTCTCGCAAACGCTTTAACCCCGTCGTTAACTGCACGTATCGTCTCGGTTGTTTTGGATACGGCGATAGTAGCCGCGCCACTCCATCCGCTTCTCTCTTCCATCGATGCTTCGATACGATCTCGGATCGTTGGATCAAGTCGGCGGCTTGTCTCTTCCCAAGTTTCAAGCAACTTCGCATACTCTCTCGCGATTCGGTGCCCGATCCGTTTACCTTCGGCGAGTTCAGCACGGCTTTTACCCATGTACTCGTAATCCTCAGCAACGCAGATCGGCTCATAGTTCATCCGGTACACGCTCACATAACCCATGTCGGAGTGAGTCATGATCCGAACGATCTCTCCGACATGTTCGGCTAACGCCACATGTTGATAGAGCGCACCATCGAGTCTGATACCTTTCTTCCCGACCTTACGTTCAAAGCTCTCTCCGAGGAGAAGATCCAACATCCTAGAATCGCTGATGCCCTTGACAGGCATTGCCTGCTCTTGCCATTTCGCTACAGGTGTTTTATCTTTAATACCGCTATGACCTTTGTGCTCATAGATGTTGTCGCACCATTGATCAATAATCTTTTGTAACTGATCAGCCTCTATCGGAAGCTTGAGCTCTAATCCAAGATTGCTTTTTTTGATAGCGAATCGGTTCTCAAACTCTTTTTGTTCTGCCTTTCGTGCTTCCTCTCTCCATTTGGCTTGAGACTCAATCTTGTGAGCGAATCCTCTCCGTGATTGGATTGCGGAACGCTCCGCCACCGAGTGACCGATATACCCCTCTAACTCTTCGAATAGCTCACGGCTCAGTGTCCCGAACATCCGTTCGATATGCGGCTTCATATCACCGCTAAACGGCGGAACCGTTACCTTTGCGATACCGAGGTTGTAGCAGATCGAGTCGAAGTGGTTGGATTGATAATCTTTCCCGTTATCCACGACTACGTTCTCAGGTATTCCCAACCGTAGGATTGCTTTACGAAGCAGCCGAGCGATGCTGTAACTGCTTGATCGCTCATCCACCCAAAACACACATCGTCTCGAATACACGTCGATCATCCCAAGGATGGCATACCGTTTCCCATCCCGACAGATGATGTCCGCAGGGGTAGAATCCAGTTCCCAATAGTGATTTGGGAATAGAGCTTTTTCAGAGAGGCTTCCGAATGCGGGTAAGTAGCTGTTTTTCCATTTATCCGCACTCTGAGCAAACGCATAGAGCGAATGATTAAGCCGTTTCCATTGGTTCAAGAAGTTATTGAGCACGTCATAGCTGCACATGCCATCACCGTACTCAAGGAGCATATTTTGATAGATAGCTGATACTCTCAGCGGGTTATCACGACGGGCGAACATCCGCACCGCCATCTCTTGCATCTTTTTATTCATACTCACTGAGCCTTTAGCACGACCGCGACTATCGAGCAGGGCTACAAGTGGACTCTCTCCACTCTTTCGAGCTTCGTCTACCTCTTTTTTCCACCGGAACAGCTTCGCTTCATTTACCCCGATGGACTCAAACCGATTATCGAGGCTTTCGATATATTCCTTAGCACTTATCCTACGATCTCTTCGCTCGTACCCCTCGACGACCTCTATCCTTAACAGCGTTTTAGTACGCTGGTCCGGTGACGCATTCAAATACGGCTTCATATCCGGAGCGATCAACACCGCTTCGACTACCTCTTTTTTCTCTTTTGCCTTTGTAATGAGAGTGTTTCGCTCTTCCATAGAGCACAACATCCCGCAATCGTCATACAAATCGATGTTCTCATCAACACTCTCGTTCCGTAACGCTTCCATCAGAGCATCATCACTCACCCCGATCAGCAACTTCTTACCGCCGCGACCGTTGCCTTTGATGGTGATAGATTGGTATTGTATAGATCCGCGATCAATAGAAGCTCTTAACCCTCTCTCACCAATCTTATAAATAGCCGATGCTATCCTCGTTTCCAAGTATTTCATGGCGGCCACCTACGCCGCATTCTCTTCGAGATTGTCGAGCGGGTAGGTCGGTGAGTTCTGATAATCGATGCCCATATCATCCATTGCCGCCCTGAGCTTTCGCCCAGTCGCTCCGGTGAGTTTGTTGCTCATGTTCAGGTAGCTGTTAAAGATCGTATCGATCTTCGGATCAGGTAAGACAAATCCCTCTTCCTCGTTATCGATAAAACCGCTGATAACGAGAAACCCTTTCGGTCGAAGTCCGTGTTTGTTCCAAAGCTGCCGCGTGATGTACTCGCGATGCAGTTTACGTTGAGCCTGCTCGATAGTGATCTCTTTCCCGCTTGCTTTGGCTTCGGAGATCGTAGCCATGATCAGTTGCATTTGTTCGATTGCATCCATAATGATTCCTTTAAAAAGATGGGGTAAACGTGGGTAATACCCACACCGAAGTCCTTGTTATAATGGTGTTGGAACATTAAAAATAAAAGGACTTAGGTATGGATAAAGAGAACAATGTAGCCTACGCAATATACGCAGGCGTGGCAATGATTAGCAGTGCATTAATTTTTTCCCATGATCTCATCAACTTTATCGCGATCCATCCATACAATTAATCCTATTTGTGTCATGCCGTTTGCCCCGAAACTTGCATTCGTTCCGAATGTAACTTCGTTATGTCCCTTTTTAGTTCTAGCCTCGATGAAGCAACTATCAAGATGTTGAAACGTTACGTTTTCATCTCCATATTCAGATATTAGTGTGCTTAATTTCATCTCATCTCCAATACTTTGATGATCTCCCCGAAGGGGGATCATTCAAGTATATTCACACACATACCCCCCATCCCATGAGTACGCGGTTGGCGCAAAGCCGTTTAGTTTGACATCGGGTCTCCCCGGCTTCGATGTGTCGTAGCACCGAAGCAGTAAATCAAAACCTTAGGTTGCAATATAGACGCCTTTAATTACAAAAGTGTATAATTGACACCAAAGGCGAACACAGCCAAAAAAACAAAGTGGAATGTTTTTGGCTTAGGGCATTATAAACAAATATGTTAATGAATGTCAAGGGTAAATTATCATATTTGTTAAAGGAGGTTAGATGGAATTTGGAGAAAGACTCGTTAAAGCTCGTGAAATGTTAGGTTTAAGCCAGTCAGATCTTGCTGATAAGATTGATTTAGCTGCGCAATCATTAGTCAGATATGAAAAAAATAAGGTTAAGCCATCTGTAGAATTCTTAGCAAAATTAACAAATATGTTTAATATTAACTCAAACTGGCTTCTTACCGGAAAAGGTAAGATACTAATAGAAGAGGTAGATAATCTCCCAATAGCCATAGCAAGCCATCCCGAAGACGATGAAAATACAGTGGCGTTAAACTATTTTCCCGACATTGTGGCGGCAGCAGGGTACGGCGCAGTAAATGAGACCGGATTTCAAGCGCAGGTGATGCGCTTCGACCGCCGATTTTTAGAGCAGTTCCTAAACGTTCGTCGTTTCGATAGTATTGACATCATCACCGTTTTCGGTGATTCGATGGAACCTTTTGTACACAATGGTGAAACGGTATTGATCGAGCGCACGACCGAGGCACGCAACGGAGACACGGTAATCGCAAACGTCAACGGCTCTATCTACATAAAGAGATTTCATGCCGATCCATTCGGGCGATGGGTAAAACTTATCAGCGATAACTCCCACTATGATGAGATACCGCTTAGTGGAGATGAACTTCAATACCTCACAATCATTGGAATCGTGAGAGCCAAGATCAAAGCGTTTTAAATTCAAAGGAGTAGGTTATGCGTTTATCAAAGGTATTGGTTTCGAGTGTACTATTGATTTCTATCGTATGCACGGCGATAGCATCAGAAAAACAGCCCAAAAAAGAACCTAAACAAAAGTCCGAACGTTTTTCATGTGAGGGAAAGCGTACATGTAAACAAATGAGTTCATGCGATGAGGCGATGTTCCAACTAAATGAATGCGGAAATAAAAAACTTGATAGAGATCACGATGGTGTGCCATGTGAATCTATTTGTAATTAAGGATATTTTGATGCAGTTTTTATTTTTCATAATAGGCATAATTGCCGCATATATCACGTGGAAAAAGGTATCGGTAAGTCGCATAAATAGCGGTAAAAGCAAACTAAATTCACATATAGTCGGTGTAGCATCAGGATTCTTGGTTTCTTTTTTTGTGACCAGTATAGGTGTCGCTTTATTTGTAGATGTACCCATGAATAAACCTATGGATGACGTGCAGAATGTGTTTAAAAACGTACCTATTGAAGTTGTCAGTAAAAACCCATACATTGACAATAAAACTTTGACAGCTGAATCTATCAAAAGCGTATCTCCTCAAATATTATCTGCCGAGATCTATGAACAGTACGCTGGAGATAATAAAGGGTTGAAAAATATAGATGTCCACATAAAAACTACAGCGTTTTGGGGCGGTGCTCAAGATTGGAATGGCGTAGCTTTGATGATATTTGATCTTAGCAAATCACTGTTTAAAAGACCCGATATAGGGAAAATCTCATTTGTAGTTTGGAATGATGATCATACATTAGATTGGGCACGTATCGAAGTTGACAGAAAGCAATTGCCTCAGAAATGGGAAGAGTTGACGTATCTTGAATTTTTCTCACATACAAAACCTATGAGCGGCAGTGTAGATGCGGAAGAATGGCTAACTGAGTTTTATAGTAAATACAATAGCGCCCATCCATCAAACAATTAACGCTATTTGAATTTAAAATGCTGTTTTGTTCCTTTATATGCTAAAAAGTGTTCCTTTCTATATGTTCCTAAGTATTCCTTTCTCGTGTTCCTTTACCACAACTTTACAACACACGAAGACCTCAAATCTTCGCGTGAATAAGCTGCTCACTCTTCACTAAAATTTTCATACCCGTATCCGCGCCACAAATGCCGTTAAAACGGCGATCTATCCTCAGTCTATCGATTGGTATTTTCGGGGTTATTTTCGTAAACGTAGAGGATATTTTCGCGAAACAGCGCGAGAGTGAAGAAACGACGTGTTGCTTTGAAAATGAAACACAAGTGATTTACGCTTAAAACTCCCTATTTCAGGGATTCGCGCCTTTTTGGAATCACTCTCATTTCATCCTACCCCTCACAATATTCGTACCAAATATGGTATGATTAAATTAATTATTCAACCCGTTTGAAAATAATTGATCTACATAAGGCAATACCGCAGATGAAACGCTGGATATGGGAGAGGGAGACTTATCCTCATTTTACCTATGATTTGAACCGACTTGAGCATTTGATTCAAGAGGTTTCATTGGAGCAGGGGTATCTGATCGCCATAACCCAAACGATGGACCGTAACAATATCGCCCAAAGACAGCTCGAAGCACTGATGAATGAAGCGATTAGTACCTCTGCGATAGAGGGGGAAATCCTCAATCGTGACAGCGTCAAAGCCTCCATCCAACGAAAGCTTGGGTTTGCAG
>Ga0208246_1000456_pt1 | contig 33455 bp, 18 predicted proteins | sample RifOxyD2_FD_184039 | JGI IMG/M metagenome (GOLD analysis project Ga0208246, IMG submission 184039) | Soil microbial communities from Rifle, Colorado - Rifle Oxygen_injection D2 (SPAdes) | ecosystem: Environmental > Terrestrial > Deep subsurface > Rock core/Sediment | place: Rifle, Colorado... | reverse complement strand
CCTACAAAACAACGGTATTTTTGCCGCCACTGCAGAGATTCCAATTTTTTGTACTGCAAAGAAAAATCCTCAAAAACCTCATTTTCTTAATTTTACCTTAAGGTTAGGACGGTATGATCTCCCTTAACAGCGGCTTATGAAAAGCCCTAATTAATTGATTTAGACCTGCCGAGACGGACCCCGAGCGCTAAATTTTGTTTTTAAAACAACAAGTTATTGAGGGTTTTGATGTAGCCCGGCCATCCTGGCCGTGATTCCCGGGTGGGACACCCGGGCTACAAAAACCTTAAGTATTTAAGTAGCCCGGAGTGAAGAGCGTGAAATATACAGTAAAAATGGTCCTATCAGCAGGGGTCCTAGTTCTTGGTTTTGGGTCCTATCAGGCCGCTTTAGCAGCGCCGACGGGGGCTTATGTTGATGTGGCGGGCGGTGCGAGTTATCTTGCGGGCAGTCAATTGAATAACATGGAGTTTCCAACCTACACTATCACGCCTGGCCTTGATGCCAATTCCTCAGCTGTCCCTTATTATTCCACTGATTTTAACTACACGGGCCGTGCGGCTTTTGGCTACTTCTTTAATCAAGACCCTCTCAATTCTTGGGCTTATGGCGTGGAAATGGGTTATGACTACTTTTCCCCAGTGAATTCAACAGGTACCCAATCTTTTCATAGTCTTTACAGCACCTACAATGTTAGTGGTGCCGTAAAAACCAGTGCCTGGGCGAGTGATTTGGATTTTGTCATTAGCGAAGATGTTTCCGAGCATGTTTCTTTGCTTTACAAGTTAGGCGTGGCTTATGAAAGTATGACGCGTAATTTTACGGCGACACAATTAGCTGGTGCTCAAGCCGGTGCATTCAACAGCACGACCAATAGCGACACGAGCGGTGTGGGCGGGTTAGCTGGTCTTGGCATTCAATTTAATTTTTCGAAACATGTGGCTCTGCGTACCGAAGTGGATGGTATGAAGGGTGGCAACAATATTGGCTACGCGCAAGCTTTAGCTGGTTTGGTTTTTGCATTTTAATTCAAATTTTAGGTGGGTTGAGTAATGAAGATGCTAGTTAGATTTTTCGCGATTATTTTTGGGATGCTAACGCTAGCTGCTTTTGCAGGAACAGGGGCATCACCATTTACTCTGGTTTTGCAGCAGAATGGCACTGCGCCATCATTTACCCTTAGTAATTTAACGGGCGCCCCTAATGCGGCATTTCCTCGGCTGGGAATTAGTGGTAATCCAACTCCAGATCAAGTAACTGGATACGCAAATTTAAATTCCTCTGCTGATTCTTTTACTGCAAATGTTAATATCGGTTCTACTTTAGTCGGCACATTATCGGGTTCCGCAGATGGCGCGGGCGATCTCAATGCTACTTTCACTCCAGATATGAGTCAAACTTATTATAACTGTGGAGCGGTTCCTACTCAGCAAGCTTTTGGTGGCGTGCCTTACAGCTTTACTTTCTCGGTTGCATGTAATGTGCCCACCCCGCCCCCGCCAACAACCTATGGTGTAACATTTAGTTTTAGCGCGGGCGCTTCCGGTCTAACATTAGCCAACAATACGCTGCAACCCTCGTTTAGCAATGTGTTGTGGGCGAATCCAACAAGCATGTCGATGGATGGCAATTATAATTTAAGTTTTACGAATAGCTCGGCGAATGGTGGCGCCGCTTTTATCAATTCTGCAGACAGCAACGGTCATATTCTAAATATTAATTTGTCGGATACGAATGGAACTTATGTTTATCCGGTTTTGGTAACGAAAACCGCGGGAAGTGACAACTTAATGATGGCGCCAGCCGGCGGAGCTTCTCTACCTTCGGGTGATAATTGTACTTTAACGCCACCTATTTCAAACAGCGACACGAATGAAACCTACAGCTTAAGTTGTAGTCAGCAAACCAACACGTATAGCTATGATTTGCAGTTGCAAGGTAATTCGGGCGCGTCAAATATTCTTGCGCCAACGTCATTATCGAATGCAGCTTGGTCATCCACAGGTGCGATGTCGGGTAGTGCAACGGATGCAAATGACTTTACCTATACTTTCTCATCAACAGCGGCCACGTATGGTAATGGGGGCTCTACTAACTTCACCGTGAATTTGAAATACGCAAATCAAACCTATGCCTTGCCAGTCACGTTGACAAAGAAAGCAAGCGGAACATTGACATTAACACCACAAAATCAGGGTAATTTACCTGCGGGTCTAACTTGCGCTGCGGGTGTAATGTCAGCGCCAAGTAATACTGATTTTATTGTTCCCTTGGTGTGTACTTACGTGGCACCGGTAACAATACAAAATTATAATGTTACGCTGAGTTTCACACCCACGGATGGTAATACTTATGGGTTTATCGGCTCAAATGCATCATCTGTTGCGACCCAGTTTCCATGGTCAAATTCAGGTAGTGCGGTAACACCGAGCTTTGTAGCGAATGCCTACCAATATTCTGTGCCAACCACGGCTGCATCTTTAGGAAATACCACTCCAACTAATACTGTCAGTTTTCCGATTGCGGTGAACGGTTCGGCAAGTGGCGCTAAGTATTTTTACAACGCGCAATTTGCGAACAGTGTTAAAGATGGTGTTAACAACGTGAGTTTATTGCCAACTGCAGGTTCGCAATTACCGCCACGCACAACCTGTAATGTAGCAGCAAATACAACGAATATTGTATGCGTTCAAGCCGCAGAGCAGCCTGTTCAGTACACGTATAGCTTCAGTATGACGAATAGCACAGGAACAACCATTTCAGATGGAACAGGTTTGGCTTCTACGTCTACAACGCCATGGACTAAGATCGTAGAAGGTGCGATGGGCAATGCTGGGAATACCTATTCGTATTCATTCTCTGCAACACCAACAGCCTATGGAAATAGTGCATTTTCGAGCCCAGTGACAATTTCACTAAATGGTCCGGCTCAAGGCTTCAATATTGCGGCGACTTTAGGTAAAACGGCAAATGGTTCGTTGACCATAACACCAACCAATATGCCAGCGGGAACTAATTGTACGTTTGGTACAATTAGCACGGCGGATAATCAAAATTACACTATTCCTGTGATCTGCAATAATTATGCGACGCAATCCTATAGTGATGTTTTTACTTTAAACAGCACTGGTTTGGGTTCTACGCTTAAATTAGCAAGCAGTCCAATTTCGACTGTTTCGAATGTGGGCTGGGCGTATCCTAATAAAATGGCGATTGCGTCCTCTACGTATAATTTAAGCTTCACAAATACGTCGACAAATAATGGCGCAGCGTTTAAAGCGGAGTCAGATTCAAAAACGATTAATATCAATTTGTCGGATGTGAACGGCAATTATGTTTACCCAATTACCATCAAAAAAGGAGTGGGTGATGATCAGTTCACTGTGGTTTCTGCAAGCGGCAGCACGCTGCCAAGCAATTACAGTTGTTCGGTTACTGCAAGCGGCAGTGATACAGCGCAAGCCTACGGTTTAAATTGCACCTACACTGCTAATTCTGCAACCTATGCAGTGAATTTCACTGCTCCAAGTGGCACAAATTACGCATTTGGTAGCACGGGTCCGAGCGCGACGTTTGCAAACTCTGTAGCAGGTATTGTTACGCCGAGCTATAGCAGCAACAGCTATGCCTATGCTGTTCGATTTAATGGCTCGAATGCGGGCGCTTCGAATGTAATCAATTTACCGCTGGTTGGTGGGGCTGTTTCGGGTACTTATTATGTTGCTGTTAACTTTGTTGGATCGGCAGCAGGCAGTGAAAGCATGGTTGTTGATAATAGCAGTTCTAAGTTACCGCCGGATATTGCTTCTTGCGCCGTAAACACTACAGCAACGAATACTTTTGGTGTTAGCTGCTCGCGAGTGCCAAGTGCGAATTATACAGTGAGTTTAAAGGCGGGAAATTACAGCTTCCAAGCCGATGATGCGAGCAATTTAGCAGTAAGCTTTGCTAATTCAGCTCTAGGTGCTGTTACGCCTAGTTATGCGAATGGTAACTACACGTACAATGTTTACTATACCGGTACATCGCCGGGCAACTCGAGCAAAGAAGTGAAATTTCCTTTGGTAGTAAATGGCACGACTACAAATTACAGCATTGGTGTGAACTTTGTTGGTGGCGCTACAGAATCGATGACCATCGATAGCTCGAATTTACCGCCCGATTTATCTAACTGCCAGGTAACGGCAGGAACATTTGCGATTACCTGCGCTCAAAGCACAACTAAGAGCGTCGTTTCTTTTGCAAATAATTTTGTGATACCGTCAGCTGCGAATGCTCTTCCCGCGCAGACCTTGAGCTTGATCAGCGGAAGTTCGAGTGCTAGCGGTTCTGCGGGCAGTTTTGTTGGAAATTCTCCTATGCCTATTCTGTCATTGGGACAATCAAATTCAGTTGGTCTTTTAAGCTTTGTAAATGGTGATCTGAATACGACGATCACTTTCAATGGAGGTTATACAATTGGATCCGGGCCAGGTGCAGATACATTCCCGTTAACGTTCACCTGGAACTTAAGCAATGGTTTTCCAGGCACGGTAACTATCGCTTCGACTGGCAGCGGTGCAGAACCGGATATGGCAGCATTAATGCAGGCTACGGTTACATCAACCAGTGGCGGCTATGTAATTAATTTAACGTACAAACATTCATCAAGCAGAGGCAAAGAAACTCATGTTAAACACTAAAACGCTTTTAATTGTAGGTGCATTGGGCTTATGTTGTTCCTTTGGCGCATTAAGTCACACGAATAATTGCGCGGGTTTTTCTAACGCAGGAAAAGGCTTGCCATTTACGATCCAACAGGTTCAGGAAAAGGGCATGGATTATTACGGCGTCAATACTTTTACGAATTATACAGTGGGTGAGGGTAAGGCAACGCCTTATATTTACACGCAAGCGGGCGATCCTAATGATTCGCAAGTTGATTATTTTATTCAAGCTGGTGGCGATCCTAATAGTTACGAAGTGATTGTGTCATATGAGCATGGTGTTAGATTGGCTTCTGTTTCGTCAGGAGCTTCGTTTTCTGTTGTGCCGATTACAGGAGCTTCAATGAAATGCAGCATGGACGGTGGCGGCAGTGCAACGGGTGATAACGCGTATACCTTGCAGATTACTCCGAAGGCTTAGCGGTGATTGGTTGAGTCATTAAGAATCAATAAATTCGGATCTTGGTTTCGATGACTCAACCCAACCTACAATAATCGGCGTATCTCGTGTAAAATCTCCATAAACCCAGGAGAATTACCATGTTCAAACGCATCGGCTTATTTTTACTCACCAATCTTTTAGTTATCGCAACCATTTCCATCGTAATGAGTCTGTTAGGGATTCATGGCTATTTGACGCAAAAAGGCATTGATTACCGAGCGTTATTAATTTTCTGCTTGTTGTGGGGCATGATTGGTTCAGGGATTTCGCTGTTGATGTCCAAATGGATGGCGAAAACCATGCTCGGTGTGGAATTAATTGATCCGCAAACCGCTACAGGCGATCAAGCTTGGTTAATTCAAACCGTGCATCGTTTAGCGCAACGCGCCGGCGTGCAGAAAATGCCCGAAGTGGGGATTTACGAATCGCCGGAATTAAACGCTTTCGCCACTGGCCCTTCAAAAAATCATTCTTTGGTGGCGGTTTCTTCTGGTTTATTGCAAAGCATGAATCGCGACGAAGTAGAGGGCGTGCTTGCCCATGAAATCACGCATGTGGCGAATGGTGACATGGTGACGATGATGTTGATTCAAGGCGTGGTGAACGCCTTCGCGATGTTCTTATCGCGAATTGTGGCCTATGCCATTTCCACCGCGATGTCACGTGATGAAAACGGCGAAGGCATGTCTTATCTTGTGTTTTACATTTTAACGTTTGTGTTTGACATTTTGTTCACGATTTTAGGCAGCTTAGTCACTGCGGCGTTTTCACGTTGGCGCGAATATCGCGCTGATGCCGGCGGGGCGCGTTTAGCCGGGCGCGATAAAATGGTGAATGCGCTGCAGCGCTTAAAAGCAGGAGTTGAAATTGAAGATCCGCGTGCGCCTGCGTTGTCGACATTAAAAATTTCCGGTTTAAATAAAGGTATTGGCATTATTGCGCTATTTGCTTCGCACCCACCGCTTGATGAACGCATCGCGCGTTTGCAGAAGGGGCAGTATTAATATTAAAGGACAGCTCAAATAAATCACTAGACTTTGAACAGGCTCTAAGCGATTTGTGAAAAATTGTTGGTTACCCATGTATCATCATATAGAGTATCAAGATAATTATTACCAAAATCAGGTGAGATGGCCACAATTATGGATTTTTTCTTGATTTGGTGACGATATTGCCATACGCCTTCTAAAACAGTTCCTGAGGAGCCGCCTAAAAACAAACCGTATTTATTTAATATTTGGTGACATCGTTGAATCGTATCTATTTCAGAAACATATAAAATCTGATCTGGTATTTTTTTGTTAGCGAGAGGAGGCGCTTTGCTTGTACCTAATCCTGGAATTTGTCTCTTTTTGGGTGGTTGGCCAAATGTTACAGAGCCCTCTGGTTCAACCGCTATAATTTTTGTATTTGGTGAGTGCGTTCTGAAATATTGAGCGCAACCATTTAAAGTTCCTGTAGTGCCGGATCCTATAAACAAATAATCTACTTTATTTAGTTCATTTAGAATTTCAGGACCTGTGGTGTTCTTGTGGGCGTTGCTGTTGTTTTGGTTTGCGTATTGATTTAACCAATGGTAAGTTGGATTTGCCAGCAATAAATTTTCAATAAACTTAATTCTTTCACCAAGGTATCCCCCGTTAGAGTCGCGTTTAGATACAGTAATTAGAGTGGCATTGTAAAGCTTGATATATTTTTTAGTGATCGGTGATAAGTTTGGATCACTCACGCAAATTAACTTATACCCTCTTTCTTTGCAGACAATGCTTGCAGCAACAGCAAGATTTCCTGATGAAGAGCAAACAATTGTTGATAGGCCTGGTTGTATTTTATTTTCCTTCTCTAATGCATTAATCATACTAATCGCAGATTTTAATTTAATGGAGCCTGAGATATTCAGCCCCTCAAGTTTCACATAACACTCTGTATCATTTATGTAATCGGATAAGCAAAATAACAAAGGTATTGATTTTATATCAGTTAGTTTGGTGATAATCATAAGCGATCGCCATCCTCAAGAAGATTAAACTTTAAAAAGCCATCTTTCGGTTTTGGGTAAAAGCAGGTTGTATGCAGGCCTACTTTCTTGTTTTGACTGAAAAGCTCGCTGCATTGATCATAGCTTATGGCGGGAAGCTGGATAAGCACACTATTTTTGTGAAGCCCTGAGTAATAGCTGGAACAACGCTCATCTTCCTGATGGAACCACTCTACTTTGTCAATAATATGCCTATGTTGGCTGATAAAATTATCGACATAGGTATGTAAAATAAAATTTGATTTTGGCTTGATTGAGCGCATTAAGAAACTACCTTCAAAGCTAGAAAGAATAATTGAATGATCTTCAGTGTTATAGACGTAACCGTCAAAAAAAGATGTATTAAATAATCTGTGATCCATGATGGCGTCTAAAAATTTTTTTTTGTCTCTAGGGTGTCGAAATATTAGTTGGCGTGACATTACGCCAACATTGATATGTTGTTCGGTTATTAGCATTACTAAGGCGAAATCAGCCTTTAGTTGTTGTAAGGCCGATATTCTATGATGACCATCTAATATATAAATTGTGTTAATAGAGCTCAATTGTTCAGATAATACACTGTGGGCGTTTTTTTCTATCAAGGATAAGCTGTGTTTATGATCATGCGATTTGTATAAGATATTAGAGTTATTGGAATCTGAAAAGCTGGGTAAAGTAATGGGGTTTGGTGTTGTAATCATAATTGGTGTTAGCTGAGTAGCTGATTTTAGAAATTCATTTGCGTAGGCATTTACTTTATCTGGGTTTACAATTTCGTGTTTATAAATGAAATCAGCAGCGTCGTTCAATGCTATAGCACCTAAAATTCCGAATGATTGATGCTTTTCTTCGTTGATTTGATAGAGGTAAAAACCGGATTGGTTGCTATTCGACACCAGGTCAGATCCGGCATTATCAATACATATTTGATTTATTTTAAAATGCGGGTGTCTGCAAAATGGACGAAAAATCATTGATTGTAACTTTTCCATTAAGACTTACCTAAATCTTATAGCTATAGTTTTCGAATGTAGCTTGGCGGAGTATGTATAGCAGAAAGCAGTGTAATGAAAAATTATTTTTTGTCAATACACCTTTATTTTCCTAGGGTAAAATCTTCTTTACTAGTTAGGACGCTTTCGTTAGTATCAGGCTTTCTAAATATTTTTCGGTAATTCAATGAAAAAATATGCTGTGTTAACGTCCAATATGCAAGTGGCTCCTGCGAATAAGCATGAGGCGCGTCGCGAATCGGTCAAAAAATTCTTGCCCTCGTTAATTGATTTTCTTGGTGTTATGAGACAGAAAGAAATTCCAGTTATACATCTTCAATTAGCCTATGATGAGAGTGATTCAAGATCAAAGAAACCTTTTGGGTGTTATCCGCCGTTAGTGCGTGGTAGTGATGGTGTAAAGTTGTTGCCAGAAATGCTACAGCCAAATGATATTGTAATTGAAAAGAGCAGAGACAGTGGTTTTTTTAATACGGATTTAGATCGCGTGCTAAAAAACTTAAAAGTTGATTCGTTGATTGTTACTGGAATGCAGGCGTATTCTTGTGTTCAATTCACAGCGGTCGATGCTTTCTTTCGTGGATATGAAGTTATTGTCAATTGCAATGCAATTGGTTCGACAAGAGACGAAGATACTGAAAAAGCCATAAAAACAATGAGAAAATATTGTGCAAGTGTGCTTGAATCTAATGAAATATATTCACTAATTAACGGTTAAAGGGAAATTATGAGTTCAGACTATATGATAGTTGAAGATCACGGAACAGGCGGTTTGTTGAGTAAAAGACTGCTTGATGACGTTATTGTGCCTAAACTGAAACCCGTTTATCTCGGAAAAATGGAAGACAGTGGTATTGCCCCAGTTTTAGGTAACACCTTGGCAATGACAACCGATAGTTTTGTTATCGATCCGATTTTTTTCGGAAATGGTGATATTGGTAAGCTTGCTATATGTGGCACAGTAAACGACTTGGCGGTTAGTGGTGCTACCCCAAAATATTTAACCCTTGCTTTTATTTTAGAAGAAGGCTTTCTAATAAGTGAACTTAGTAGAATTTTAGATTCAATTTGTAAAGAAGCGCAAGAAGCTAATGTTTATATTCTGGCTGGCGATACAAAAGTAGTGGGTAAAGGGGATGTGGATAAAATTTATATAAATACCGCAGGTGTAGGCTTTTTTGCTCCTGATCAAGCGCCATTAAGTTTATCAAAAATAAATAAAGATGATCATTTGATTATTACAGGACATGTTGGTAATCATGGTATTCATATTTTGTCATTTCGAGACGGCTTAGGTTTTGAGACTAAGGTCTTAAGTGATTGTGCTCCTCTCAATAAGGTTATACAGGATGTGTTAAGCGAATTTGGAGAGGGCATACACTACATGAGAGATATAACCCGAGGCGGAGTGGGCTGTATTTTAAATGAAATCGCGGCAGAAATAGGTTTTAGCATATATTTAAATGAGTCCTCAATTCCAATGCAGCAGGAAACAGTGATGGCAGCTGAAATGTTGGGTATAGATCCATTGTATTTAGCTAATGAAGGAAATTTAGCGATATTTTGTTCGCCAGATATTTCAGAAAAGCTCGTTGCTTTATTAAGCCAATATGATTATACGCAAAACGCAAGTGTCTGTGGCTCTGTACAAGCGACAGAAACCACTGGCACCTTTTTGGTGACAAAAGAAGGCTCTACAAGAATCATTAATTCCTTCGAGGGAATGCAGTTGGCTAGATTATGCTGATAGCGATTTGATGAATCCAACCTTTAAAATAAAAATTACTGGTATAGTTCAGGGAGTGGGTTTTAGGCCACATGTATACCGATGTGCGCGATCATTTGAAATTAAAGGCTATGTTTTTAATAATGATGAGGGCGTTATCGTTCATGCGCAATCTGAGCATGAGGATCTTCTCAACAAGTTTATTCGGGCCGTTAGGGATAATAGCCCACCACTATCAATGATAGATACGGTTTCTATCGAAAAAATCAATGCTGAGCAATATAACGATTTTAATATTGTAACTAGTGAAGGCTCTGGTCAAAGGGGGCATGTTATTCCACCAGATGCTTTTATTTGTGACAAATGCTACCAAGAATTATTTGATCCTAATGATAGGAGATATTTATATCCGTTTATTAACTGTATGCACTGCGGCCCTCGTTACACTATTGTTAAAGATATTCCATATGATAGATCTAAAACAACGATGTCCGAGTTTGAGATGTGCCAGGAGTGTCGTGCAGAATATGAAGATCCTCTCGACAGAAGATTTCATGCTCAGCCTATCGCCTGTCCGAACTGCGGTCCTAAATTAACACTCTATGACAAGAGTATTGATGCTATAACTAGCAACAATCAAATATTAAGCATCGTCAAATTATTAAAGGAAGGAAATATCCTGGCTGTCAAAGGAGTCGGTGGCTATCATTTGATGGTTGATCCCTATAATACACAGGCTTTAAAAAAACTAAGAGAGCGTAAAAAAAGAGATGAAAAGCCGTTTTGTTTGATCTTTGAATCGGTAAAAGTGTGTGAACAATATTGTGAGCTGTCTGATTTTGAGAAAAACTTATTAACTAGTCCTGAAAGACCTATTGTACTTGTTCCAAAATCTAAAACTGATGATTTATCTGAGCTTGTAGCCCCCAATAATGCTAATTACGGTGTTATGCTTGCCTATACACCGCTTCACTATTTGATTTTAAAAGATAATTTCCCCTGTTTGGTTTGTACCAGTGCCAATGTGACGGATCGTCCTATTATATACAAAGATGATATTGAAACATTATTGCAAGTTGCTGATTATGTCGTAACCAATGATCGAAAAATACATACATTTACAGACGATTCAATTATTCGCTCAATCAAAGTTTTGAATAAAGATGAGCAGCAGATAATTAGGCGTTCAAGAGGGTATGTTCCCAAAAGATTGCTTTGCCCGGTTACAAATATTGAACTATTGTGTGTCGGCGCTGAACTTAAAAGCACAGTATGCATGGTTAAAAATGGTAGTATTACGGTAAGCCAATATATAGGCGATCTCAAAAATCTTGAGACCTATGATTCATTCAAGCAAGTAATTGAACATATTAAAAGTCTTTACAAAATTGAGCCGCAGCGAGTTGTTTGCGACCTTCATCCGGATTTTATTAGCACAAATTATGCGAAGACACTAGGTATCCCATTGATTTTAGTTCAGCATCATCATGCGCATATGTCCGCTTGCATGGTAGAAAATAACATTGATCCGCAAACTAATGTTATTGGTATTGTATTTGACGGAATGGGTTATGGTAATGATGGTAATATTTGGGGCGGTGAATTTTTAGTGGGTAATTATAAGGAATTTTCTCGTGCCGCTTATTTTGACTATTTTTCTCTTCCTGGCGGTGATATTAGTAGGAAAAAAATAAATATAGTAGCCTTTGCGTGTTTATTGAAGGCTTATGGCAATATAGAAGATGTGCGGAAAAACTGGAAGTCATCCCTGACAGTAGATGAAATGTTTTTGTATCAAAAAATGATTAATAACAAGATTAATTCACCATTAACTTCTAGTGTGGGTAGAATATTTGATGTTGTTTCTTCATTAATTAATCTCTGTCAGTATTCGTCCTATGAGGGGCAGGCAGCAATTTTGTTGGAGCAATCCATGCAGGATACGCATTGCGACTTAAATGCGTCTTATCCTTTTCTAATTTCATTTCATGAGGGGCAATATTTAATTTCCCTCGATGAAACTTTTGTTTCAATATTAAATGACTTCAATAACAAGATTTCTACTGCTAAAATTTCATGGCGATTTCACAACACGATGATTAAAATCATCCATGATGTATGTCATTTTATAAGAGAAACGAGTGGCCTGAATTGTGTCGTTTTGTCAGGTGGTTGTTTTCAAAATAAGTTTCTATTAGTGTCCACCATACAAATTTTAAGTGAGAAAGGATTTAAGGTGTGTTTTCAAAAACATTACCCCCCTAATGATAGTTGTATTGCATTAGGTCAAGCTGCACATGTTCTTTACTCAGTCTAAAGAAACCCAGTTTTGTAATTCAATAAAATTTCCTTCGGGATCTTTTGCATATGTGATTGTTAATTCTTTTTTAAGTTCTAAATATTTTGTATGAACAATTTTTCCATGTGCTTTCCCGTCATGTTGAATAATATTCTTTAAAACCATTTGAACATCATCAACATGGAAAGCAATATGTCCGAATCCCGGTTTGTTCAAGTGTTGAAGATCGCATTGTTTATTATTTGGGGCTTGATACTGAAAGATTTCAAGTGTAGGGCCATTTTCTTGATAACCGGGTAAGCTTAAATGTATTCCGGTAATTTGTGATCCACTTAGCTCCGTTATGTCATCAAGCCATACCCCCGATATATTTCGTTCAGGATAATTAGGTTTGCAATTGAATACATTTATATAGAAATGCATAAGTTTTTTCCAGTCCTTGGCAATAAGATTGGTGTGAACATATTTAATTGTGTGTTGACACATTGTAGTTTTCCTTTAGACTCACGTTAGTTGTAGCAACATAATAGGGTAAATTCTTTGACTATTACAGAAAAAATAGAAAATATTGCAAGCATTTCACCCTCTGTTGATTTCCCTGATTTTGAATCGCTTGTAAGTAATCAAGAGATGCTAAAAAATATTTTTCAAAATGAGGGGGCGATCCGTCTTCATGGATTTAATGTTGAATCCCCTGAACAATTTAGAAAAATTGCAGCATGTTTTGCAGATGATCTTAGTAGTGAAAATGGGGAGCATGATCCATTGCCTGCTGTTAAAGGCATATACACTCCTGTTAATTATTCATCGAAGGAAAAGCTTCTTTGGCATAATGAGAACTCTTTTAATTATTCTTGGCCTTTAGTCATTATGTTTTGTTGTATCCAGCCAGCTAAAGAAGGGGGTGAAACACCTTTAGTGGATAGTCGTAAAATACTAGCAGAAATTGATAAAAATATTGTAGATGAATTTTTTCGAAAAAATGTTATGTACGTGAGAACACATGGATTTGGATTCGGAAGAAGCTGGCAAGAAACCTATCAAGTTGCAAGTCGACAAGCACTTGAAATGCGTTGCAAAAAGGAAAGTATCCAGCTTGAATGGCGAGGAGATAATCAATTAATCACCAAACAGGTTAGACCAGCTATTATTAAACATCCAAAAACGGGTGAGCTTTCGTGGTTTAACCAAGCGCAACATTGGCACCCGTATTGTTTAAGACCAGAAGTAAGAACATCACTCATGCAGATTATGTCGGAAGATGAATTGCCTAGAAATTGCTATTTTGGAGATGGTAGTGTTATTTCCGATGATATAATGCGACATATCTTGGGTGCTTACCAAAAATTAGAGTTTAGTTTTCCTTGGCAAAAAGGAGACGTTATGGTTGTAGATAATGTTTTATTTGCTCACGCTAGAAATTCATATATTGGCGAGCGAAAGCTATGGGTAACCGTGGGTGGTTATCAGTAATAGGACCTTGCTTACACTATTCTCTTAGTATAGTATCCCCGCCGTACATGTTTAAAAGGATGTATTTGCAGTGAGAAAACCATCATTACCGGCCGCTGTTTCTGGTGAAACAAGTCGGAGCGAAAAAGATTCCAGAGATTCAGAAGCTGCTAACTTACGAACCGATTTAACTTTTTCATCTGATGTATCACCTGTTACAGGGGGATCTAGTGCATTTTTAATTGTGCCTCCAGATCTTAGCGCTGGTGAATTGCAGTTGTATATTCAGCAAATTATTAATAAATCATTGAGAAATCAACTTTATTCAGCTGAAAAAAGCAATTTTAGACTGTTACTGCTAAGAGGCTGTTTAATTCTTTTTGGATCTGCGTCAGGTTACCCCTATTTTTCAATAGCGAAAAAAGCAGGTAGAGGCAATGAAGATCTTGGTCTAGCGTTCGCAATTGCCACACTTATTTCTTTTGGAGGTTCTACTAGTTGGGTGGTAAATGAGGTCATTGATAGACATATGCCGCTAACTATCGAACAAAAAAAAATATTTAATGTTAGGGCGCATTTACTAAGGATTGTAATTTGTGATGCTTTAAGTCTTTTTGGTGGGATGCCTTTCGCTTACGCTGCTTATACATTTAACTCAAACAGTGTAGCGCTTGGCGTAATGGCATATCTAGTCGCTTTTTTTTATGGTTCAGTTGGGTTTTATCAACTGTTTTCAGATGACTCTTCATTCATGAAACTTATCGCTAGGTGTTTTTACTCAAAAGAAAAAATTGAAGCTCAAGAGAGTAAAGCTCGGTTAATAACGCTTATTCAGTATTTGACTTCGAATTATCAGGAGCACCCAAGTAAATTTCAAAAGTTTTATAGTGAAGCTAGTGCTGCTTCGCCGCAGGAACAAAATGCTTTATTAATCGCTGAAGTTGAACGCGTTAATACTGAGCGAAATCTTTCAATATTGCCGGAAGAATGGTGCAGCGGTTACCCGCGAGCAGCGCTTACCATCATTTTCTATTTATTTCCCATGACGAATTCTGTAACGGAATTTACTTTGGCTTGGGACAATGCCACTTCTTGGGTAAATAATCCCGTATTTGGTGCCATGCTAATGATAATGTCGGCGGCACCTGATTTAGCTTTAAATTTATATTCGGCAAAAGTGCTAGCGCAAAATATTTTTGACATGATTTTTTATCGTAAAAAAATATTCAAACACACGCCGTGTGGTCGTTTATTTTTGCTTAGTATGCTAGGCATCCTTGGATTAAGTATTTCTGCCTTAGCCTCAAATGCAAACGCTTATATAACCTCAAAAGTATTGGGAAAAAAAGGCTTTTCTGAATGGGTTAAATTGTTCGCTGTCGCAACGTGGGCTACTAACACTATTTTCCAAACCTTTGCCATAAATGACTTATGCCAAAAGCTAGTTAATTATTTTCAAAGTAAGAATGATGGAGTTTTCTGTTTTAGAAATGGTTTAAACAGTCTAAGTACTGTTATTACCAATTCGACAGTTAGCACCTATAACTGTTTCATTCAAACGGCAGCACCGAATTTATTCAGTGTTAAAAATTCTTATTCGGAGGATGGCATCTCGCGAGTAGGAAATAATTCAGATTTTGATCGTTGTAAACCAGCTGGAAATACAATATGACAGAGCTGTTAGATTTGTTTTATATAGTTATAAATACAGAAGAACAGTACTCAATTTGGCCTGCCTATAAGCCAATTCCAATGGGATGGAAATCTCTTTGCAGTGCTCAAACAAAACAAGAATGCTTGGATTATATTCAACAAGTATGGGTTGATATGAGGCCATTAAGCTTACGAAACGCAATGAAAAATAAGGTGGAATAATGAAAGAATCAGAGGTTGCAGTAGCGCCAAAACAACAACAGCAGTCTGTTGTTTGCTCTTATAATGAGTGGGATCCGCTTGAAGAAATAATCGTTGGCAGAATTGATGGTGCTGTTGTTCCAAACTTAACTAGAGAATTTAAAACTTTTGCAAAACCTGAATATTGGGATTTTTTCAGAAAATATGGAGGCAAGCCTTATCCAGAGGATTTGCTTTTGAAGGGTATGAAAGCATTAGACAATTTGCAAATGGTTTTAGAAGATCAAGGCGTTATTGTGAAGCGCCCAGATGTAATAGATTTTACAAAAACCTATCGTACTATGCATTTTGAGTCCAGTGGCTTTAATTCAGGTAATGCAAGAGATTTTCTTTTAGTGATTGGCGATGAAATTATTGAGTCGCCAATGGCTTATCGTTGTCGATATTTTGAATATGAGGCTTATCGCTCTCTTATCAAAGATTACTTTAAAAAAGGTGCACGATGGACGGCTGGGCCTAAATGTTCTATGTCAGATGAATTATATGATCAAACTTTTCCAGTTGATGACATAGAAGAAAGTAAAAAACTCATTCTTTCAGGTCGATATATCACTACTGAATATGAGCCTTGTTTTGATGGTGCGGATTTCACGCGCTTTGGTCGGGATATTTTGGTGAGCCGCAGCTTGGTTACTAACAATTTCGGAATTGAGTGGATGCGCCGACATTTAGGTCCAGAGTATCGTATTCATGTGACTAGATTCTATGATGATTCGCCTATGCATATGGATACCACTTGGGTTCCTATAGGCGAAGGAAGGGTTCTCTCTTGTCCGGAGCGTCCCTGCTTAGATTCAAATATATTAGATATGTTTAAGACGGCGGGTTGGGAAATTCATAAACCACCACCAGGCTTATGCCCACCGCAGATCCCCTTACATTTAACCAGTCGTTGGCTTTCGATGAATATTATTATGCTCGATCAAAATAGGGTTGTTGTTGAAGCATCTGAAGAGCCAACCATTAAGTTTTTAAAAAACCTGGGTCTTAAAACAGTACCAGTTGATATTAAAGGTTTCTTTCCATTCGGCGGGGGGTTGCATTGCGCAACCTGCGATATAAGACGTAAAGGAACATTAAGGAGCTACTTTGGGAATTAAATTTGACGAACTTAGAAAAGTCGTTTTATTTACATCGCCTTTAGTAGTTGGGTTTTTAACACAAAAAGCAATGCAGTTTATTGATACCTATATGCTTGGATGGCTCGGTCCAGGTGCTTTGGCTGCTGCCGTAATAGCCACTAATATTTTTATCATGATTTTGGTTTTTAGCATGGGTGCTTTAAGTGTTGTAGGCGTTTTTATTGTGCAAGCAAACGCCGCTAATAAACCTAAGGATGTTGTAATTAATTTGCAAAATGGTGTTTTTCTAGCCTTATTACTGTCTCTACCCAGCATGGCACTGGTATGGTTTGTGCCGTATGCGCTTGTTAAATTAGCTATAGCGCCGGATGTTCTGCAAAATATAAAACTGTTATTGCATGCTTTAATGTGGGGGTTGCCCGGATATTTATTATTCTTAGTGTTTAGAGAATATATTTCAGCTTTTTTTAAGACGCGTATTATTCTATTAATTTCAGCAGTTTCTCTTATTCTAGCGGCAGTCGGTAATTATGTGTTGATTTATGGAAAGTATGGCTTTCCAGCGCTGGGTATTGCGGGTGTAGGATATGCTGGCAGCTGCGTGATGTGGTTTATGTTTCTCGCATTGTTTGTATTTAGTTTAAGCTCTGTCGAGTTAAAAAAACACCTGGCGTTAACTACCATGAAATTTAGTTTTAGCCGGCTCAAAAGTATGCTTGCAGTTGGAGCATCTAGCGGAATGCTCTTTATGTTGGAAGGTGGAATGTTTTTATTAGCCGCATTGCTAATGAGTAATTTCGGTGTCAACGCTTTAGCCGCACATCAGATTGTAATTCAATGTATGAATATCGCTTATGCAATTCCAAGTGGTTTATCTATGGCAGCTGCCTTATTAATAGGCCATTCTGTTGGTGAAAACGATTATAGTAAAATGAAAAGAATGGCTTCTATTTGTTATGGATTAGGAATTGCCGTTTCCTTGATTGTTTCCGCAATTTTTGTTTTTGCACCGCATGCGCTAGTGAGTATATTTTTAAAACCCAATTGTGTGGGGTATCATGAAATTGTCATGTACTCGATTTCATTCTTTGCAATTGCGGCAGTATTTCAAACGGCTGATATGCTTCAAACCATTACTAATGGTGTTTTACGAGGTTTTAAGGATACACAGATTCCATTATTTATTAGCCTAGCTTGTTATTGGTTGCTCGGTATTCCCTGTGCGTATTATTTGTCTTCTTACACTAGCTTAGGTGCAAAAGGGATTTGGTATGCTTTGGGAATAAGTTTAGCTAGTGCCTCCGTCATTTTATTAATACGCTTATTTAATAAGATGCATCTTTTTTCGATGAATGAAGCGATTAAATCAAATCCTAACTGACTAAGTTAAGCACCCAAAAATGAAAAATAAAATTGCAAAAGAAAATAATGTAAGCTCATTTCTGAGCTCGCTGGGTAATCATTTAGATAACCAAACGGCGTTTGAATATAATAATGAAAAACTGACGTATAAAAATTTAATAAGAGAAACCAATAGAAGAGCTGATTTTTTAAAAAAAGAGCACAAACTAAAGCCAAATGAGTTAGTTGCTATATATTCAAACGATAAGTTATCCACCATCATTTGGATAATAGCTATTCTAAAAGCAGGGGCGGCCTTTCTCGTGTTAGATTATCACTGGCCTCGAATCAGGATAAAAAATGCGATTGAATTAGCTAACCCCGAGTTGTTAATTTCAGATCATGATAACCTAGCATTTTCACCCACTATCAATATCGATATCAACGTTGACAACTATAGTGATCATTTTGAGATAGCCCCCGTTAGTATGGATGACCTAGCCTATGTGGTTTTCACCTCGGGTTCCTCGGGTACTCCTAAAGGGGTAAAGATGAGCCATGGAGCCTTAGGTCAATATCTTGAATGGGAGCTTTCTGAAAATAAAGGGCCTCATAATGAAAATACACTGCAATATTTCGCCTTGAGTTTTGATATTTCATTTCAGGAATATTATACAACATTGTTATTTGGTGGGGCGGTAATCCTATTGCCAGAAGAAATCAAAACTAACGCTGCCGAATTTATTCAATTTCTCAATAAAAAAAATATTACAAAAGTCTATTTGCCTTATCAATTTCTTTCAGAAATAGCGGAATATTGCCACCGTGAAGAGATTTATCCATCTAGCTTATTGTCTGTGATTTGCTCTGGAGAAAAGTTAATTATAAGCGCGAAAATGAAGCATTTTTTTTCAAAAATTCCAGATGCTGAATTGATTAATTTATATGGCGCTTCTGAAATTCAAGTGATAAGCACATACAGGATGAGCGGTGATGCATCTTTGTGGCCAGACACTCCTCCAATTGGAAAAGAAATTAAGCCTGTTTCTGTTCTGATTTTAGAAGGTGTTATCCATATTAAAAGCGATTGTCTTGCTTCTGGCTATTTAAGCGATGATCCAAAATTAAAAGATAAATTTATATTAAAAGAAGTAGATGGAAAGAAGAGCCGATTTTATAAAACCGGGGATCTTGGCAGGAGAGATTCGGATGGTAATGTTGAATATTTGGGGCGTATAGATAATCAAATTAAGTTTCATGGATTTCGCATCGAGCTTAATGAAATTGAAGAAGCATTACGTTCATTCTGTTTGGTTAGAGATGCTGCTGTAAGTGTGCAAATCAATAGTGAAGGTGAAGATTTTTTAGCGGCTTATATTGTATTCGAGAAAGAGCCAAAAGAAGATGCTTACCAGGATATCGAAAATTATTTATCAAACAGACTGCCTTATTATATGGTTCCTAGAGCTTTTGTTCGATTGCAGATGTTTCCTGTAACATCGAATGGTAAATTGGATAGAAAAGCTTTGCCTCTATATAAATTTAAAAGAAGATCTTCTAATAGCAAAAATACACAAGGAAATGCTCATCAATCTGAGAATAAACTATTAGTTTTGCAAAATGAAATTTCGTTGCTTATCCACGACTTATTAAAAATGGAGTCAATTGAGAAAACTGATGATTTATTTGAGCTAGGTGCAACTTCTTTAACCATGATGCGTATATCACAAAAAATATATGCAAAATACCAGGTTCAAATTCCGCTAAACGTTTTTTTAGAAAACCCAACAATTGAAGGCCTTTCATTATTTTTGTCAAATGAAACTGTTGTGGATGTGTCTCGCAATGTTAATTTTTTCTCAGAAAACGATAGGGCATCATTTAGCGATAAAAAGCCCAATATTCGCAACGCTGAACATAATTCTGTTATTGAGCTTGAAGACATAAAAGATTCTGCACTAGAAGAAAATCTTCATTTACATTCTTCTCATCGTGACTTTGATCAATCCCCTATTGAATACGACACATTTGTAAAGTTTATAAGTGTATTAAGAGGGCAGGCTATTAATAACAAAAATAAATACCAATACCCCTCTGCTGGTTCTACTTATGCTGTGCAAACGTATATTCATTTTAAAGAAGATGCTGTTGTTGGGATTTCAGCTGGTATTTATTATTATAATCCTATTCAACATAGTTTAATGTTAATTACAAAAGATCCTAGTATTTCAACAAATATACATTTTTACTATAATCGCCCAATATACAAAAAAGCTAAATTTTCAATTTATTTTATAGCTCAAATGCGTGCTATTGAGCCTATCTATGGTGATGAAAGCATGCATTTTGTTACTTTAGAAGCGGGCAGTATCTTACAATTGCTTTTGCGTCGTCAGTCTGATTATGGAATTGGGCTTTGCCCGATAGGGACGATCAATTTTAACGAAATTAGAGACCATTTCAAATTAGAACACTCACATCACCTAATCGCAACTGTTGTAGGTGGGCGTGTTAAAGAAAATAAAGTTCAACCCAAGCGTGTTGCACAGCAAGTATCTGCTAAAGATATAGCGATTATCGGAGTTAGCGGCACTTATCCTGGAGCCAGTGACTTAGAAGAATTTTGGCTGAATTTAAAAGGTGGAAAAAATTCCATTATTGAAGTCCCGGGTGAACGCTGGGATTATCGTAAATATCATAATCCTGGAGAAGGGCAATATGGAAAATGGGGAGGATTTATTAACAATGTTGATAAATTTGAGCCAGAGCTTTTTGAAATTGATCCCAAGGAAGCAAACAAGATAGATCCTCAACAACGTTTATTATTAATGAATGTTTGGAAAACTTTAGAAAATGCTGGATACACATCAAGCACTTTAAATGAGACTTCACGCCGAGTAGGCGTATTTGTTGGTGTGATGTGGGATGATTATCATGATTTGGCTACATTTAGTAGCTTTCGACATTCCTTAGCCAATAGAGTTTCTTTTGTTTTTGATTTTAAAGGCCCGAGTATAGTGCTTGATACTTCATGTGCATCTGGTCTCACTGCTTTGCACATGGCTTGCGAAAGCATCAAATCAGGCGTGTGTGAATCCGCTATTGCTGGAGGTGTCAATCTGATTTTACATCCAAATCATTTATTATATTTAAGTCAGAGTAATTTGATGTCAAGCTCAAATAAGAGTTGTGCGTTTAGTGCTGAAGGAACGGGTTGGATACCAGGTGAAGGCGTGGGTTGTGTTTTGTTAAAGCCATTAGATAGGGCGGTAGCAGATGGGGATTATATTCACGGTGTTATTAAAAGTAGCTTTATCAATCATAGTGGGCGAACACGTCGATACACTATGCCTGCGCCACAAGTGCAAGCGGAATTAATTTCTGAAACCTATAAACGAGGCAATATAGATCCAGAATCGATCAATTATATTGAATGCGCATCTAATGGTTCACTCTTATTTGATTCTTCTGAGATAAGTGGTTTAACTTTGGCATTTCAGTCCTTGGGTGCAAAAAAAATGAATTTTTGTCGCATTGGCTCCGTCAAGCCGAATATTGGTCATTTAGAATCTGCTTCGGCCTTTTCACAATTGTCTAAAGTGTTACTACAAATGAAGCATCAACAACTTGTTGAGTCGATTTATTCTCAGCCTATTAATCCGTTAATTCAACTTAATAATACCCCGTTTAAGATTCAACAAAATCTTGAAACATGGGAGAGAGATCCAACTGGTCTTCCATTTAGAGCAGGTATCAGTGCTTTTGGCGGGGCAGGGTCATATGGGCATTTAGTTGTGGAAGAGTATCAAGCATGAAAGATTTTTTATTTGTTTTTTCCGCTCCAACTAATGAGCGATTAGTGGCTTATGCAAAACGTTTTTACAATTATCTTTTAAATAATCAACAAGAGTTACCCAAGCTTGAAAGTATCGCTTATACCTTACAGGTAGGTCGAAAACCTATGCCATGTAAAGTCGCTTTTTTGGCACAATCAAAAGTAAAGTTATTGCAGCTTTTAACGCGTTATATCGGTGGCAAAGAAGATGAGTGTATTATTTCGTGTCATTCTCACTCTTTTGATAAGTCAATGCTTAGTGAAATCGCGAAATCATGGCTAAATGGAGAGAAGGTTGATTGGATATCTCTTTATGAGCGACCAGCCCCGCAAAAAATACCTTTGCCCACTATTCACTTTTGTGGCGACTCATATTGGTTTGATGCTGATGAGAAAACGAGTGATGTAAAAAAACAAGATGATGTATTTGCTGAAGGCTCCTTAGAAGCCAATCTATTGTTGTTGTGGAAAAATATTCTTTCTATAGATCAGATTACAGAAGATGATGATTTTTTTAATTTAGATGGAAATTCAATTAAAGCTGCTCAATTACTAGCAAAAATACAGGCTGAGTATAAAATCGATGTGTCGATCCGTCTTATCTTTGAGCATTCCGTATTCAAAGATTTTGTAAAAGAGATAAAAAATATTCATTCTGCAAATAGCTTGTCGTCGAATGGTATTCGCAGCGGAATCTCAATATCTGACGCAGTAACCCTTTCCTTTTCTCAACAGCGCATTTGGTTTCTAGAACAATTAACGCCGCATCTTAGTTTGTACCACGTTCCAATAGCTGTAAAAATAGACGGTGAACTAGATATAAATATATTGCAGAAATCTTTAGATTTTATAGTATCGCGGCATGCAACACTAAGAACTATTATTTCTTCAGAAAATGGCGTGCCATTTCAAAAAATATTGAAACCCACTACTAAATTTAGATTAAATAAAGAAAATCTTGATGATGCAAATGCGATTAAAATTGATCAATTACTTTTGAATGAAATAAAAAAACCATTTGATATAGAAAATGAAGTTCTCTGTAGAGCTTTGTTAATCTCTATTAATGCTGAAAATAACGTCTTATTGTTTGTTTTTCACCATCTCATTACTGATGGTTGGTCGATGTCGATTTTTATTAAAGAGCTAACTGAGGTTTACGAAAAATTAAGTGCTGCTGAAAAACCGAGATTGGGGGTTTTGCCTGCCCAATATGCTGATTTCAGCGTTTGGGAACGGAGTTCTTTGGATGGCGATTTTTTTCAGAGGCAATTAGCGTATTGGAAAAATCAATTAGCCGAGGGGCCTAATTTTAGTTTGCCATCAGATCGTCCTAGACCTCCTGTTCAAACCTATTCAGGAGCAGTGTGTCGCTATTCCATTGGCTCTGAGATTTTGGCGCGAATAAAGAACCTTGCCAAAAATGAAAATATAACTTTATTTACGCTGCTAATTTCTGTGTTTAAGCTAGTGTTATATCGCTGTACAAATCAGAATGACATTGTTGTGGGTACGCCTGTTGCAAACAGGCAGACTAGCGAAACTGAAGAAATGATTGGTTGCTTTGTAAATACATTAGCAATAAGAACAAAAATTAATAACAACACTAGCTTCAGAGCTCTAATAAACCAGGTTGCAAAAGCCCTACTGGATGCAATGGAGCATCAAGCAGTTCCTTTCGATCATATTGTCGATTCTATCAATGTAGTTAGGGATTTGAGCCGAAACCCTATATTTCAATTAATGTTTATTTTTCATAATTATGAGGAATTAAATTTTGAGCTGAAAGATTTATCTATAAATCAAATAAATCTTCCCGTTGACCAGGTAATGCTTGATTTGGTTTTTAATGTTGTTGAAAGAAAACAAGGATTGTTGATAGAAATTGAATACAACACAGACTTATTTGATAAAGCCAGAATAGATAAATTATATCACTATTATATTCAGTGTATGAACCATGTTCTTGATGCGCCGGGTAGTAGTCTTTCTGAAATGAATATATTAGATCATGGTGAATTGGAGCAATTTAAGTCCTGGAACACAACAACAACGACATTTAAAGAAATGTCTCCGATTCATGAGTTGTTTGAGTCTTCAGTAAATCGAGGAGGTTCTGAAATAGCGCTTGTTGCTCGAGATATAGACGCACTAAGTTATACGAAGCTTAATCAGCTTTCTAATCAACTAGCCAGGCACCTAAAAAAATGTGGTGTAAAGTCAGAAACATTAGTCGGTATTGGTGTAGAGAGGGGATTTGAATATATTATTGCAACACTAGCTATTCTTAAGTGCCAGGGCGTGTGCGTGCCTTTGTCGATAGAGTATCCTCAAGAACGAATTCAAGCTATGTTGGCGGATATAGATGTGCAATTCTTGTTGGTTAGTAAGTCGCTTAAGAAGGAATTTGATTACTACCACGGTAACATTATTGTTTTAAGTGAGGGGGACTATAAAGAGAATCAGGATGATAATTTAAATTTGACTGTTTATCTCGACTCACTAGCTTATGTGTTTTTTACCTCGGGTTCAACAGGTCGACCAAAGGCTGTTGCTGTAACCCATAGAGCTATTTCTAATCATATGCTTTGGATGAAAGAAGAATATTTTCATTCAATTAAACCAATCGTATTACAAAAATCATCTTATAGTTTTGATGCTTCTTTATGGGAAATTTTCTTGCCATTAATCAGCGAAGGGTCAATGGTTATTGTCAATGATGAAGATGCTAAAAATATTGATGTTTGGGAAGCAGTAGTAAAATGTTGCAACGTAAATGCGATAGAGCTCACACCTTCAACAATAGCTTTATTAATTGAAACGGATTTTTTTGATCATCAATCTTTAAAATGGGTATTTTCAAGTTCCGAATTGTTGCATGCCGCAACATACAATGCGCTTATAAAAAAATATCCTAATATTAAAATGGCTATTCTATATGGGCCAACTGAAGCCACTATTGATTCTATTAGTTATAGTTGTTTGCCGAACCCTTACGAAGCTAGCATACCTATTGGAAAACCTATTGCAAATATCAAATCATTTATATTGGGAAATGAATTGAATATTTTACCTATTGGCACACCTGGTGAGCTATATCTAACGGGTGAAGCACTTGCAAGAGGATATTTACGCAATCCTTGCGCTACTGCTGAAAAATTTATTCCGAATCCCTTTCTTTCTGAAATTGAAAATCAACATGAGTTACGCCTCTACAAAACTGGAGATCTTGCTCGGTATTTGCCTGATGGAAATATAGAGTTTCTAGGAAGGGTTGATCGTCAAGTGAATATTCGTGGATACCGAGTAGAATTGGACGAAATTGAGTCAGTTATAAACACGATTAAATCGGTTAACCAATGTATCGTTTTGATGAGAGAAAATAGTGCCAATATTAAATATTTGACGGCATATATTCTGTTATCTGAGGACTGCAAAAAACTAAGTGATTACTCGGAAATACGATCGCAAATTCAAGAGGCGTGCAAACAAAAACTAGCTAGTTGGATGCAAATAAATCACATTGTGATCATGGATAGTTTTCCTATAACGCCAAATGGCAAGCTTGATAAAAATAAATTACCAAAACCGGAAAGAAAAGATTATTTAAAATCTTATCAGCCGCCCGTTAACAGGTTAGAGAGTCAAATTGTAGATATTTGGAAAGTATTGTTAAAAGCGGATTCCATTGGGACTCATGATGATTTTTTTGAACTGGGTGGAAATTCATTATTAGCGATACAATTTGTTTCCCGCCTTCGTAAACAAGCTAAAATTGATTTGCCTGTTAAGGCTGTATTCGAATCTCTTACTATTGCCAATTTGTGCCAATACATTGAAAAAATAAATCAAAAAGAAGCTAGTATATTTAATATTGAGAAAGTGAATAGAAGTATTCCGCATCCTATTTCACCTATGCAGGACCGTCTTTGGTTCATGCAGGAATTGCTACCAGATAGCTACCTATATAATAACTACTTATGCTTTAATCTGATGGGTGATCTCAATATAAATGGCTTACGCTTTGCATTGAATAAATTAGCGGAGCGACATGAAATTCTTAGAACCAGTATTTTTAACCAAGATGGTATTGGTGTTCAGCGTGTTTTGCCTGAGGATCATGGGTTTCAATTGACAGAATGCGATGAGTCTTCTGGTATTGAAATCAGTGCATTTATAAATGAGCCTTTTTCTTTTGTAGATGGTAAATCATTGTGCCGATCTTTATTGCAAAAGCAGTCAAAAAATAAATATTCACTAGTAATGGTATTTCATCACTTAGCGATAGATGGTTGGTCTAACGATATTCTATTAGAAGAGCTACCAATTTTTTATAAGAGTTTTTGTGATAACGCACCTATTACGTTAGAACCATTGACCATTCAATATATTGATTTCAGTGTGTGGCAACGATCCTATTTAAGCGCTAATTTTCTGAAAAGTCAGCTGGAGTATTGGTATACCCAATTAAACGATGTTCAGCCTCTTGCACTACATACTGATTTTGAAAGACCTAAAGTACAAAGTTATTCGGGTGGGTATTTGGAAAGTCATCTTTCACATGACATTGTGAAGATGATGAAAAACTATGCCATAGAACATGAAACTACTTTATTTGCTATTGGACTGTCTGTCTGTTACGTTTTTTTATATCGTCATACCCAGCAGAATGAGATTCTTGTGGGTTCGCCTATCGCCAATCGAAAAACGATGGAGTCAGAAAGTTTAATTGGCTTTTTTGTAAATACCTTAGTTTTTAAAGGGAAGGTCACGGATGAGATGTCATTTAACGATCTTGTAGAAAACACCAAAGTGATGACACTGGAAGCTTACGCTAATGACAGCGTACCCTTTGACCAACTTGTTGATTATTTAAAACTTGAACGGACCTTATCAAAGAATCCTTTGTTTCAAGTGGAACTCTGCGTGGATGAAAGAGAATCGCAACCACTTAAATTAGAGGGCGTAGAAAGCTCTTTAAACATAGTTGACTATTCATTATCCCGCTTTGATTTGAGAATTACACTGCAAAAAAAATCAAATGGCTTTACTTTAGGATTTGAATACAGCAAGGATTTATTTAGGGAATCCACAATAGACCGAATGAGTCGTTACTTCAGTTATTTGTGCAATGAATTATTAAAGAGTCCTGAGCAACCCATATCCAAAATACAGCGCCTATTGCCCTGTGAGCAGTCTCAGTTTCTCAATTGGAATAAGCCTAATTATACCCTGGCTGAATGGAAAGATTTCCCCAAACAGTTTGCAGAGCGGATTACGAATAGGTCTTCGGATACTGCGGTCATTTTTAGAAATAATAGTTTTTCATTTCAACAATTAAATGAAAGGGCTAATCAGTTGGCTCATTATTTAATTGAATGTGGTGCTGGAAGTGAGAAGGTGGTTGCCATAATCGTTGAGCCTGGCTTTGAAATGGTGATGACGCTATTAGCTATCCTCAAATCGGGTGCTTGTTATTTGCCTATAGATCCTAAGCTGCCTGCTGCACGTATTGCTTATATACTTGATGATTGTAATGCTGCGTTGCTCCTAGTAAAAACTGCTGAATTAGTGAACCTTCCGGAAGCATACGATCCCAATTTAATAATTCAACTAGAAAACATAGGATTACTTTTAGAGGGGAAACCAAAATATAATCCCAGTGTTAATATCCATCGAGACAGTCTCGCCTATATAATCTATACATCCGGGTCTACTGGAAAACCTAAAGGTGTAGCGATTACACACTTTAATATGGTTGGTTATTTAAATAGTGTGTTTGATTTATATCAAAAAAATAATAAAAATCCTGTGCTATTACACGGTTCTATTGCGTTTGATATGAGCATTACCAGTGTTTGGTTACCATTATTAACAGGGAATCCCATCTATATCGCTGATTTCTCGGCATTGCTTGAGAACGAAGATATTGATATATATTTTTCATATTTAAAAATAACTCCCAGCCATCTTAAAATGATTAATTCAAGCAGGTACAAAAATAATTGTGAAAAGTTAACTAACTGTTTTATAGTCGGTGGTGAGCTGTTAAAGAGTACTGACTTGCCTACCCATCGTGATGGCCTTGATATTTTCAATGAATACGGCCCCACTGAAGCAACAGTGGCCAACAGCTTTTATAAAATTTCTGGTGAATGCGGCGGTGTCAATGTTCCTATCGGAAAACCATTTCCAAATAGTAAATTATATGTTTTAGACAAAAATTTTAATCGCGTTCCTGTTGGTGTTGTTGGAGAAATTTATATTTCAGGTTTAGGTTTGGCTAGAGCTTATTTAAATAATCCGAAATTAACGGCTGAAAAATTTATTCCCAATCCGTTTATTGATGAAGTTGATGTTGCTGAAAATCTTCAGTATTGGACTAGGATGTATCGGACTGGAGATTTAGGAAGATATTTGCCCGATGGCAATGTTGAATATATTGATCGTTCAGATAATCAAGTTAAGATAAAGGGCTACAGAATAGAATTAGGCGAAATCGAAAATCTTATTCAGGGAATACCCGAAGTCCGAGATGCCATAGTTTTATGCAGTAATGAAAGAATTGAATCCGGAGAGATAATAGCATATGTAACACCAAATAATACTGGCATTGGCACACTTGTAGAAAAAATATGCCGTGATATGTTGCCTGAATATATGCGCCCGCAACAGCTAGTGGTAATGGACCAGCTACCCTTAACACTTCATGGAAAAGTAGATAAAAAAGCATTATCTAAAATTAAAACTCCATTGCGATCTACAGAATTCGCTTCACCTCAAACCTTTGCGGAAAATATTTTATCTGAGTTATGGTCGAACTTATTAGGCATAGAAAAAATAGGACGAAATGATAATTTTTTCCAAATTGGAGGGGATTCTATACTTAGTATTCAGCTTGTTGCACAGGCCAGACAAAAAGGACTGACATTCAATGTTAAACAAGTATTCGAATCACCAACACTTTCCGCACTAGCGGCTAATATAGAGCAGATTACGCCACAAGTTGCTAAAGAAATATCTGTAACTGATGAATTGTATCTTGGGCCTATCCAGCACTGGTTTTTCCAACAAGATTCTGAAAACGTTAATCATTATAATCAATCCGTGATGATTGAATATACTAATGCGGTTGATATTGAAAAATTAAAAAACGCATTCAAGATTGTTTATGAACATCATAATCTATCTAGGTTAGGCTTTGAGAAGATGGAAAATAATACATGGAAGCCAAAATATATTTCAGATAACACACCGCCATGGAATTATTTTTTAAATCAAGACAATGCACAACAACAGCAGATCTGTAAAAAACTTCAAGGGTCTTTGAATATCGAAAAAGGCCCATTAAGTCAAATTGCTTGTTTTGATACTGCACCCTTTAAAAAAGGACAGTTGTTATGGGTTATTCATCATTTGTTGGTAGATGCCGTATCATGGAGAATACTCATCGAAGATCTTAATAATGCTTATCAAGGTAAGCTACTTTCATGTAGAACGGATAGTTATCAAAAATGGGCAAGATCGTTACAAGATTACGACAATCATGACGTTCTTTCCTATTATCAACCTCAAGAAAAAACACCTTACTCTGAAGAACACTATGATGGCAAGGTAACTTTCGGTGATACGAAGGATATTTGGATTACTTTTTCTAAAGAACATACTAATCAATTTCTACACAAGGCTCATGCAGCATTTAACACGCAGCCCAATGATTTACTGCTATTAGCTTTTGTTCTTGCTTTAGGTGATATGTTTGGTAGTTATCATATTTCCCTTGATATGGAAGGGCATGGACGCGAAAATTTAGGTGATAATCTAGATTTATCACGAACAGTAGGTTGGTTTACCAGTATTTATCCTATTTCTATTGATTTAACCAATATCCATAAATTTGCTCATCGTATTAAACATGTAAAAGAAATATTAAGGGGTATTCCTGATAAAGGGGCGAGTTATGGTGTGTTAGCTTATATATTAAAAAAAATACGTCTTAACAAAAACGATTTTTTATTCAATTATCTTGGTCAATGGTCTAGTCTCGAAAACAAAAATTCATTTTTTTATTTAGTGGCTAGTGATTTAGAGGATTCTATTTCTCCTCAGCAACCTTTTGAACATAAGTTAGCAGTAAATGGTGGAGTGAATCAGGGTAACTTAAGTTTCTGTTGGACTTATAGTGAAAAACATTATAACGCTACAACCATTGAGAAACTCGCAAAAGTGTTTCAGTCGCATCTTAGCTTGATTGTAGAATATTGTTGTGTGAAATCTCACTATGGCTATACACCATCAGACTTCCCTTTATCTCATTTATCACAAGCAGATATCGATAAAAAGCTTATTTTCTCGGATATACAGGCCGTCTATCCCGTGTCACCTATACAAAGTGGGTTGCTATTTAGAGGGTTGCTAGAACCTATTTCTGAAGCGTATTTTGTACAAACAGTGATTGAAATAGAAAATATTCTTGAGCCAATAGATTATATTAAGAAAGCTTGGGATTTTTTGTTAGAGCGACACGAGTGTTTGCGTGCGATGTTTCTATGGGAAGATTTAAATGAGCCTATTCAAGTCATTAGAAAAAATATTTCTGCCCCATGGTTTGAGTTTGACTGGGTCAATTTAAATTATTCACAGCGAGCCGATGCGCTAAAGAACTTAATGCTAGAGGATAGAAATAAAGGATTTCAATTTTCTGAACCACCACTTATGCGATTTTATCTTATCAAAGTTGAGAGCCAGAAATATTTATTGTTATGGAGCCATCATCATTTAATCATGGATGGGTGGAGTAGTTCTATTTTATTAAATGAATTTAAATTCGTATACAAAAAGCTATTCAATGCTGAGCCCGTCGAACTTCCTTGTGTTAAAAAATATGAAAAATTTATCGAGTGGGTACAAGACCAAAACATTAGTAGTGTAGTTGATTATTGGAAAACATCGCTTAGAGGTTTATCGCCTACAAAGTTATGCCATAAGAAAGCCAACGCTAAAATAAAAGCGAATGAAATTTTATTTTCATTGTCAGCTAATAAAACTAGTCAATTGATAGAGTTGTCCAGAAAAGCGGGGGTTACATTAAACACTATTTTACAAGCAGCATGGTCAATTTTATTAGGTAATCAGCTTAATAAATCTGATGTTGTCTTTGGCGTTACTGTATCTGGAAGACAAATTGATATGACAGGCATCGAAGAGATGGTTGGCATTTTTATTAATACATTACCATTGCGGATTCAATTAAATATAAGTGATTCATTATTTACTCTTTTGCATCAAATTCAAACTAGTACAGTGAATTTGCAAAATAACACCCAAATTCCATTATCCCTTATTCATTCTTTTACAAATGTTGGAAATAAAGGTTTATTTGATACTGTTATCGTATATCAGAACTTCCCACCCATTGAAGAAAATCTCAATGAAACTACCAGGTTTAAAATAATTGATTGTGTTGATGTGTATGAATACCCGCTTAAAATAGTGGTTTCGCCAGGAGAGGAATTAGAGCTCCGTTTCTCTTATAATACTCTTTGTTTTACGCAAGAAACTATTGAAGCTTATATCTCGGATATGAGCCATATTATTGAGAATATGATTTTATATAATGCTGATTTCAAATTAGATAAATATATTACCTGTTTCTCTAATTTGAACATACCAAGTAAAATTGACGACGTTCATTACAAACTCAATAAAATTAATAAAACCATAAGCAAAATGGAGTTTGCACTGCTTGAAATATGGAAAAAATTGCTCAATGTCGACGTTTTATACTACGAAGATGATTTTTTTGAGTTGGGGGGGCACTCCATACAAATTTTAACTTTGATTTCGGAGATAAATAATTTATTGCAAATCAAAATCAGTCTGTGTGATGTGTTAGAACATTCGATATTTGACAAACTTCTAAAGCTGTTAAAGAAACGGGCTTTGGAATCTCATCACCTGGAGGAAACTTTATTATGAATTTTAATGTAATTAGTGGGAAAGTTGTTGATGAAGCACTCAAGGCTAATTTCAATCAGGCTTGTGCTGCTATAAAAGAAGCATATGTTTTGCATGGTAAACAAAAATCTGTAAATCCTAATAGCTATTTTTTAAAATTCCCTGAAAATCCAAATGCAAGAATTATTGCATTACCAGCTTTTTTAGGTGGTGAGTTTGATCTGTCAGGGATTAAATGGATAGGGAGCTACCCAGAAAATCGGGAGAAAAAAATTCCTCGCGCATCCGCTGTATTAATTCTTAATGACAGCAAAACAGGCTACCCATTTGCTTGTATGGAAGCATCTATTATTAGCGCAATGCGCACAGCCATTTCTGCGGTAATCGCCGCCGAATATCTTACCCATAAATCAGCACGAAATATTGGATTTGTAGGTAATGGATTAATTGCTCATTATATTGCTAAGGTTTTTAAGCGGAGAGGGTGGGGTTTTGAAAATGTTTTCTTGTATGATACTTCACTAGAGGAATCTACTAATTTTCAACAACGCATTAATAAAAAGCCTATTGGTCCTGTAACCATTTGCAAAAGCACAGATGAACTAGTTGCCCAATCTGATTTAATCGTCTTCGCTACGACTGCATCCACACCGTATTTCAATAATCCAAATGTTTTATCTCATAATCCCTGTCTTTTGAATATTTCATTGCGTGACATATCTCCAGATATTATCTTAACTAGTAATAATATTGTTGATGATATTGAGCATGTCCTGAATGCCAACACCTCACCCCACCTTGCATTTCAAAAATGCCAAGATAAGCGCTTTATTAATGGTGTATTTTCCGACTTGATTCAGCATAAGAACATACTAAATAAAAATAAACCAACTATTTTTTCACCCATGGGCATGGGAATACTAGATCTTGCGCTAGGTAAAATTGTTTATAATTATGCTGTTGAAAAGGGACTCGGAGCTGTAATCGATAACTTTTTTTATGAGCTTAATCGTTAGCAGTTATTTTTGGCAGAATAAGTTATTATTTTCGCAATCCCCAAAACCCCAACAAACCCATTACTGAAATCACCAAGACATACCAAAACAGCGCGCTAATATGCGTTAAATTGAGCGAAGTGATAAAAAGCGTGCACAACGCAGAGCCACCCGGCCGCTGACGCGCCAACCATGTGATTATTCATGGTTAAATCATAAGCCAACAAAGCGTGAACTGGAAAATGGCGGGGCGGGTCACCTCGTTATTGCGCCGCTTATGCTACAGCTAAAGCTAAATTCTTACCAGCTTGTGCCATTCGCGCTTTCTGGCTATGATAAATGCAGCTCAATAACAAAAGGATGCTGTTATGAAACGTTTTATTTTTGCTGCCACGTTGCTATTAGTCTTAAGTTGCCAGGCCATGCCTTGGGATAAAAAAAAGAGCTTTGTGCAAGCGGCCTGTGAAAAAAACGAAAAAGTAGCGTATACATGCTGCTTATACGACCAAATGGAAGACAGCACCAAAATCAATCAATGGGTGGCAAATACGCGCTTGGCGCAGGCTAAAAAAAGCTGCGCGAGCGGTGGTTCAAATCCCTGTGATTGCTTAGGCGTGGGTGTTCACGATGGCATGACTTATACCTATGAGGGCTCTGATAAGTGCCTAGAAAA